>ENA-UENT01000620-UENT01000620.1-marine-metagenome-genome-assembly--contig:-NODE-620-length-18621-cov-3.206423_pt1 | contig 18621 bp, 12 predicted proteins | sample MGYA00237879_ERZ529330 | MGnify/ENA primary metagenome ERZ529330 (study PRJEB26372, sample SAMN05368345) | marine metagenome | biome: cultured habitat; feature: ocean water; material: water; isolation... | reverse complement strand
ACCCTTATACATCTGCTTCCGCGTTCGACCATGGATTGATAAAGCTTTAATGCCAACATCCTGTAAACGCTCAGCCACTTCCTCTATAAACATCGTTTTATCATCCCAACCCAAGCGGGTTTTTACCGTAACGGGAAGATTCGTCGATTTCACAATTGCATCGGTAAGCTTTACCATGCGATCGATATCCTGCAATATACCTGCACCCGCCATTTTACACACGACCTTCTTCACAGGGCAGCCATAATTAATGTCCAGAACCTCTGGTTGAGCCTCCTCCACGATTTCTGCAGCTCGGCGCATAGAATCGATCTCGGCACCAAAAATCTGAATACCGATTGGCCGTTCTTCTTCGTAGATATCTAGTTTTTGTACACTTTTGTGTGCATCCCTAATCAAGCCTTCAACAGAGATAAACTCAGTATACATCATATCACATCCCTGTGCCTTACATAAGGCACGAAAAGGCGGATCACTGACATCCTCCATTGGAGCCAACAAAAGCGGGAACTCCCCTAATTCAACCTGATCAATCTTTACCATATCATTTACTTCTCTAGGCATTTCTGCCCGCCTTGAATCCCCGCTAGATTTGGAGTTAAAAACTTTTTAGTTCCAGGCCTTTCCTAACTAATTGACAGCAAAAGCCAAGTAGGATCATCCTTGCTCCACACGCGGTATTCAATTCAACGCACAAAAATACAAGGATTTATTCAAAGATGCATTGTGTTCTATTCATACAAAAGAATTTTGTGGGGACTAAAGTTTCAAGAAAGGTCTAGAAATTAGATTTTTTTCAAAAAACGACAAGCCCCATTATGATAGCTGCAATAATCTTTTAAATTTGCGATAGGCCTTTTAGTACACAAGCAGAAATTTCGATGTGCCAGAAGTGGCAAAATTCTATGTAAGAATGCATCAGAATTTCGAATTAAAAGCCTCCTTGATCCCCCAAAAGCTAATTTTTCATTCTAAAATCGATGAGCACTCTAGTGCGGCCTTGTTAACTTGCAGATTCGTCTTCGCAGGTCAAAATGTCTAACTGAAAGTCCTAGCTCAATGGATGGACCGCAGGACATCAAACCCAGAATTCGACTCACTTCCAGTGCTATCTGTGCTTATAGGTTTAGACCCAAACAAACCTCAAGTAGACTTACTATATCGTAAAACCTGATTCAAATGTGGCTCTTTACGCTCTTGGCAAGGGAGTCGGGCATTTGCTTTCACAAACTAACCTTCCATGTTTGTAGGCGTAATTATCTGTTTTATCCTTGGTTATCTAACCATCATATTTGAGCATCCGCTGAAACTAGACAAAACGGTTCCGGCGCTTTTAATGGGAGCTCTGTGTTGGGCCTTATTGGCCATTGGTTTCCAAAGTGGCAGTTTGGCTGTGGTAGATTCACACGAACACCTATTCTCCTTGGCTGGAGGGCATGGACATGAAGCGGAAGATGGCTTTGTCAATACCTTACTGCATCACCTGGGTAAAACCGCCGAAATCCTTATCTTCTTGATTGGAGCGATGACCATTGTGGAAATCATTGACCTTCACCGTGGTTTTGAAATCCTAAAAGGATATGTAAAAACTAAGAGTAAGTCCAAGCTACTTTGGATTGTAGGTATTCTTGGCTTCATTCTATCCGCCATCATTGATAACCTAACGGCTACCATCGTGTTGGTTACCTTAATACGGAAAATTATTCCTACCCGAGAGGAACGGATTTGGTATGTCTCCCTAGTGGTTATTGCGGCGAATGCCGGTGGTGCTTGGTCACCGATTGGGGATGTTACGACTACCATGTTGTGGATTGGAGAACGGGTAAGTACTTTCGGTTTGATTCAACAATTGGTGATTCCTTCTTTGGTTTGCTTTATTGTTCCATTTGTAGTAGCTACGACTATGATGCAGCAATTTAAAGGGGATATAACAGTGGAACCGGGGGGATTGGATGAAACCCATAAGCTACTCAGTAGTTCGCAGATGCTGTACTTGGGATTGGGTGCCATTGTATTTGTTCCTATCTTTAAGACCATCACTCACCTTCCTCCGTATATGGGTATGATGTTGAGTTTAGGGGTAGTCTGGTTGGTTTCTGAATACATACATCCAGAAGAAGACTTCACGGAGGAGCGCCAAGAAAAATATAAGGCCCACCATGCTTTATCACGGATTGAGATGTCGAGTATTCTCTTCTTCTTAGGAATTCTTATGGCCGTAGCTGCCTTAGAGTCCATGGTGATTGGAGAAGTTGGAACGCTGCGTTACTTGGCAGAAAGACTACAAGTAGCCATCCCTAACCAGGATATTGTGGTAATGTTGCTGGGGGTATTCTCCGCTATCATTGATAACGTTCCGTTGGTGGCCGCCTCTATGGGTATGTATACCGAACCACTCGATGCCAAGTTGTGGCACTTCATCGCTTATGCTGCCGGTACGGGTGGTAGTATGTTGATTATTGGTTCTGCGGCAGGAGTAGCAGCCATGGGGATGGAAAAAATTGATTTCATCTGGTATTTCAAAAAGATTTCTTGGTTGGCCTTAATCGGATTTATTGCAGGTGGTATCACCTTCGTGCTATTAAATCCGCTCATTAGCTAAGTTAAAGCAATTTTAGGCATGCTGAGCGTAAGGTATGCCATCCAAGATAATATAGAAATGGATCTTCTTCCTTAGTGACGAAGATCCATTTCTATTAGTGTATTTTTCATTTGTTCCCCTGCTATCAAAGAAGTAGTTTTACGGCCTATTTATAGAAAGCAGTTCAAAAAGAATCAGGATGAGAAAAGCATCAGTTTATAGTTATTTGAGTGGATTGGCATTAGTGCTATTGATGATGGCTTGCGCGCAGGATGAGCCTAGTCTTTTGATCGGTAACTGGATAGCCTATGAGGTGCTGGAAGAAGGAGAACCTCTGGACATTAACGCTTCGGAGATTCAACTTGAGTTTGTTGATGATATGATCTATTCTTACAAGAGTACACTGGATTATGAAGAAGCAGGACAGTACAATGTACAATCTTCTTATCTATATACAACTGATACCTTGACCGAATTTCAAGCTGCGAGGAAAGCAGTGGAAATCATACAATTAACAGCTGATAGTCTACAGCTACGCATGAACGATGAGGGAAAAGAAAGAATCCTTAAAATGCTAAGAGACAGTAGTTCCGTATCAACGCCCCCCGTCAATTAGTCCGAAGGCAAAGTATTCCATCATCTTGATGAGATCTTCCATATCGCCATCCCCTACCTTGATGTCTGTTAAAGATGGAAGATGTTGAGCAAAATGCAATTGGTTATTGCCCATTTCCAGCAGGTTACTTGCCAAGGTATTGGCATAGCAAAAACTGGGATTTACATCCAAAATAATACCAGCAATCTTTTTGGATAGGCGCTTATAGGTCAGGAAAAAGCCCTTGTTGTTTTCCTCATCCACCGACTTGATGTGATAGGCCTTACTTCCCTCTGCCACTACGATTCGATGCAATGTATCTCTATCAACATAATCCGGTGGAGTACTCAAACGGATCGTATCAGCAATCGTGCGAATCACAATGCGTAATCTTTCTCGTGGATCCGTCACATTCATGGAATTGAAGTCAATGCGGAAGTTTAACCACTCCCAATACCAGGAAAGTAAATAAAGAAGGAGTAAGTGTTTGTTTTCAAAATAGCGATAGATAGAGGCTTCAGTAGAACCCATTCTAATCGCTAGTTTCTTGAATGTGAATGCTTCCAATCCAACCTCATCGATCAGTTGGATGCTGTTTAATATTATATTGCGCCCTAGTTTCGTCTCCTGAGGATCTCTCAAATAGAGACTATCATTGACGGCAATCTGTACAGAGACTGACATTTAAATCGCTAATTTTAGCCCTAAAAATAAGCATTACTTCCAAAGAATATAGCAATGCTATGGAAAAGAAGTAATCGTGTTTCAGCAAAACGCTACTCAGGCAATTTATTTATTTTCTAGGAAAGGAGATTAAGGTGTGGCTACCCCAGTAGCTCATCCCCCTTCCTAAAGGCGATCATACTGCGGTCTTAATTGATCATGGCTATCCGATCTTTTTGATCATAAACCACTTTCTTCAAGGTTCCATCCTCAGACTCTCGCAGGTAAGTTTCCAGCCATGCGGTACAAGATTTGAAGTCTAGGAAGGAATGCTCTTCCGGTACAAGTCCAGGAACTAGATTGATGCGTCTAAACATATCTAGCGGTTGTCCGTGTAGATTCGTAAAGACTACGGCGATGTCAAGTCGTCGTAGATCCAAGATGGCTTCCTCCATGGCATATAGGCCGGATTGATCCACATAGGGCACCTTATCCATGCGTATGACAACTACCTCGATGTCAGGAATCGCTTTGACCATATCTTGGAACCGTGAGGCAAACCCGAAAAACAATGGACCATCGAGGTGCTTGATGTATACTCGATCGCCAATTCGCTCGATGATATCTCCTTCGTCTTTCCATGGAACCTCCCTGGAGAAGTCTTTCAAGGGAGCAGTATGGGTTTTATGATCTACCACATCTGAAATCTTCTTCATGAATAAGATCGCCGATAAGACCATTCCAACTGCCACCGCTATCAATAGATCCACAAATACGGTTAATAGCAATACCACAATCATCACAATAGCATCTGCTCTTGGTACACTAGTCAAATGACGAAGTCCTTTATAATCGATGATACCAATACCAACAGTAATCAAAATCCCAGCTAGGACGGCATTGGGAACGTGACCTACCAAAGAACCGACTCCTAGTAGCACTGCCAACAAGAAGAATCCTGCCACAACTCCAGAGATTTTGGTCTTCCCTCCTGTATTGATATTGATTACCGTTCTCATCGTTGCTCCTGCTCCCGGCAGACCACCAATTAGCGCAGCTGACATATTGCCAACCCCCTGCCCAATCAATTCTTGATCACTATCGTGTTTGGTCTTGGTCATGTTATCTGCCACCACGGAAGTTAAGAGGGAGTCAATGGCCCCTAAAGCAGCAAGCGTGAACGCATATTCCATCACCACCATCATGTGCCCGAAATCAGAGAATACACTGATGAACCCGAGTTGTAATTCCGGTAAACCAGTGGGAATCTCTCCTTTAGAATTGATCCGCAAGATCATGTCACTAGGTAAGGCAATGAAGGCTATAGCTGAGATCGCTACCAAGGCTACTAACGCAGCTGGAACCTTTTTCGTAATCCTAGGGAGCATGTAGATCACACCGATAGTGGCCAAAGCCACACCGACTGACCAGATATTTACAATCTCTGGGATTTTATGAATGACCTTAATCGTTCCTAAGGGACCTCCACTAGGAGCGGCAACCCCAAAGAATGGAAAAATTTGCGTAATGACAATTATAACCCCGATCCCTGACATGAAGCCTGAGACCACGGGATAGGGCATATATTTGATGTACTTACCTAGCTTTATTATCCCCATCAGGGCCTCTATTAAGCCAGCAATAAAGAAGGTCGCAATAATGATTGGAATTGCCGTATTTAGGTCTCCAGCATAATCAATGGCATCCGCAATAATCAAGGCTGAAACTACAGTCATGGGAGCTGTTGGGCCACTAATTTGAGTGGGCGTACCACCAAATACGGCAGCTATGATACCAATTGCTATGGCGCCGTATAAGCCGGCAATAGCTCCTAATTCTGTTTGCTCACCAAAGGCAAGAGCGAGGGGTAGAGCGACAATCCCCGCAGTTAGTCCACCAAAAAAATCTCCCCGGAGATTCGATAGGTCGAACTGGAGTACCTTTTTCATGATACTATTCTTTATGGTTCAATAATGATCTAAATCTGTCTTCTACAAAATGGCTTTTAGGGATAGACCTTGCGGTCTAAGTGTTGGTTTAAAATGACACGTTGATACTACTTTGATCTATGGTTTAACAAAATTTGAAGAAAGCAATACTATAAAATAACAAAATAATGCTTGGATAGTTAAGGAACACCCTGCTTTTCTAGGAAGTATTGACCTTATACAGAGTCAAGTGGAACTAGCTCTAAAAGCGTTAAACAGAAAAAGGAATAAGGTATTAAGTCTCTAGAATTATCCACAGGTGTGAGGAAGTATAAAGGCAGTCATTCAGGGCACTTGAGGCGGACTTAGATGGGAGAGATACAAGGGGCAAATCCATTAGACTTGCCCCTAGCATGATTCAGAACAGAAGTAGAATTATGGAGAGTCTTTTTTGGCTCTACCCGGCTGTACAATTTCGAAATCTTCCTTGGTCTTAGATTGGCGGACCATTTCCTTCACATCTTCCAACAATTGCTTAGCATCATAGATCACGCCATCTTTGATCGTATACTTTACTCCTCCAACACGCACCACCTCATTATCTTCGGTGAGCTTGATGGCTCCTGTTCCGTAGAGCACCTTTAGGTTTTGCAAGGGGTTCTCTTCTACGATCACTAGATCTGCCAATTTACCGACCTGCACAGAACCAATCTGATCATCCATCTTCAAGGCCTCGGCTCCGTTCAAAGTCGCAGAACGAATCACTTCCAAAGGATGGAACCCAGCTTCGCGAAGTAGCTCTAATTCCCGTATGTAAGCAAATCCATAGAGCTGAAAGATAAATCCAGAATCCGAACCGGCTGTCACTCTTCCTCCACGATTTTTATATTCCTGTAGGAAAGTCATCCAGAGGCGATAGTTCTCCTTCCAAGCTACTTCTTCTTCTGTCCCCCAGAAGTGCCAGTAGGAGCCATGAGAAATCTTACTAGGCTGATAAAATCGCCATAAGCTGGGTATGGTATATTCTTCGTGCCACTCTGCACGTCGAGCTCTCATCAGATCTCTACTAGCCTCGTAGATATTGAGCGTGGGATCCAAGGTAAAGTCCAGCTCTAACAATTCGTTCATCACCTTATTCCAGTGATCAGAATAAGGGGGAGCAGCCTGTTTCCACAATCGTCCAGCCTCCCCAAAGCGATGCTGCTCATTCAGATAGTTGTAATCCAAGGGATAGTGCTGTACGGTACGATCTGCGAAGAGGGCCTCTGGCAAACCATACCAATGCTCCATAGAAGTAAGCCCGGCACGCGCAGAATGCAGTACATTCCATCGGGCCACATCCATCTGGGCATGATGACAGGCGGAACCTAAACCCAGGCGCTTATTTTCTTCTAGCGCAGCCGTCATGATTTCTGGCGGCGCCCCAAAAAATTTAATACCATCTGCTCCTTTGCTCTTATTTTCTCTCACCCAACGTTTAGCTTCTTCCGGCGTACTAGGGGCTTGATCCCAGCCCTGTCCAAAGACCGTATAGGCTACAATCCTGGGTGCTACAATTTCATTGGCCTCACTTCGGGTTTTGTGCTCCAATACCCAATCTAAACCATTGCCACAGGCTGGTTCACGGATAGTGGTAATACCATGTCCCATCCAAAGCTTAAAGACATACTCGGCATCCGCCCTTTGCGCCTTACCTCCGATGTGACCGTGCATATCCACAAAACCCGGCAACACATACATCCCCTCTGCCTGAATCTCCTTCCCACCTGGCGCTAAAGCAGGGCGATTCTTCGGGTCTATCGCCACTCCTGGATAGCCGACATTCTTGACGGCTGCAATCTTGTTATTTTCGATTACAATATCTACGGGTCCGATGGGTGGTGCACCATTTCCATTGATGAGGGTTGCTCCCCTAACAATCAACTGAGGAAAGGGGCCTTCCCCTTCTCCATCTCCCCGATTCGGAGACTTGAGTACCTGAGCCTGCAGCCAGATTATGACCAGTAGAAAACCCAAGGTTAAGGTCCATTTTTTCATAAAGTTTGGATAAGTTTTAAGTGTATTGGTAGTATGAATGCTTCTCCAACAATTTTTGTGCTTTCGAGTCAGATGGACTCGTTTGGCCTGCCGGCCAACACCACAAAAATTGTGGGAGAAGCGTAAACATCAACGTCGACAGCTACATTGAGTAGGCATGAAGGTGTTGCTTTCACTGAAGACCGGGTAAGCCGCCTGACTGCCTGGCATCTCAAAAAAGAATCGGTTTCTTTTCTTATCATAATTCCCGATCTCATTCATGCTGGCAGCATCGTACAATCGACCATTCACCATTGTATATTTTACCTGCTCTGTATTTTGAATGTTCTCTAAAGGATTCGCTTCTAATATAATCAAATCCGCTAGCTTCCCGGGCTTCAAGGACCCGATCTGATGATCCATTCCCAGATATTTCGCTCCATTAATAGTAGCACATTTCAAGGCTTGATGATTGCTCATCCCCCCTTGCTGTAACATCCACAATTCCCAATGAGCGCCCAATCCCTGTAACTGCCCATGGGCCCCCAAATTAACGTTCACACCGGCGGTCTGCAGTTTATTCAAGGACTTAGAAGTAAGAATGTGGCCATTGATGTATTCTTCTTCGGGAATCATGGTCCGATGACGCGCTCGAGCATCCACCACGGCCCGGGGCGTGAAACTAAGCAGTCGATCTTTCTCCCAAACATTGGTATGCTGGTACCAATAGTATTCGCCACTTACACTGCCGTAGTTAACCACCAATGTGGGTGTATTATAGGTCTCAGTGTTTGACCAAAACTGGATAACATCATCATAAATGGGTGCGACAGGGATGTTGTGCTCAATACCTGTGTGGCCATCAGCCACCATACTTAGATTGTGGAAAAAAGTAGACCCTCCCTCGGGCATGACCAGTATCTCTAGTTCTCTAGCGGCCTGGATTACCTGCTGACGTTGCTCTCTTCTTGGCTGATTATAACTCTTCACTGAGAACGCTCCATACGCCTTGGTTCTACGAATGGCAGATTTAGCATCCTCCAGGCTATTAATCACCGCTTTAAAATCACCATCAGCCCCATAAAGAATAGTCCCGGTAGAAAATAGACGAGGCCCAACCATGTGCCCAGCCTTGATCATTTCTGATTGTGTGAAGATCATTTCCGAGTTAGCCGATGGGTCGTGCGAAGTCGTTACGCCATAAGCTAAATTAGCATAGTACTCCCATTGTTTTTTGGGACTCTGTCCGAAGCGAAAATTCCCCACATGGGCATGTACATCAATGATTCCCGGCATGATCGTTTTACCTCGACAATCAATGATTTCTGCTCCAGCTGGTATCTTGACTTGTCGACCAGTTCCGATAGCAGTGATCAAGTTATTCTCGATTACAATCGTTCCTCTCTCGATCACCTCATCCCCTTCCATCGTGATGATACGGGCATTCTTAAAAGCTATCGTTCCAGTGGGTCGATCTGCCAAAACGGGGACTTCGATTTTCAGGCCCATGGTATCAAGCGGAGGCAAAGTATCAACTGCACCTTCCAAAAACTTAAAGCGTTCCGTTAATTCATCGCTGAACATCTCATTACCTAACATCCAGTACAAGCGCTTGCTGTCTTTGGACCAGTGTAGGTTAATACCCGCATCTTTGGCGACTTTCGCTACAGGGACGGCTTTTGTTGTGGCTGACAAGCCGACAGATTTGCCGGCTCTCGGCAAGGGCGCTACATACACCTTGTATAATTCGGACCAGGCCACCCATTTGTTGTCCGGACTTGGCACAAAGCGTTGGCCGTACTTAGCCGTGAATAGCGTCTTTTCCTCCTTTCCATTCAGCTTAATGCTCTTGTAGGACTTGGTCAGGCTTCCAAAGAGATAACCTCCCGTTTGAAAGAAGATTTCTTCCCCGGTTTGACTAAAGATGGGATATTCTCCGTTTGGCGTGACTAAGGTGGCTTCGCCCCCCTGGGCAGACATTAAATAAATTCCTGGATTCTTGGTATGAATAAAGCCCTGATGGTTATTGCCTCCATCTCGCCGATAGACTATTTGCTGACCATCAGGCGAAAAGGCGGGCGTTCTATAAATCCCTTTCTCTGTAGAAAGCTTTTCTTTGGCTCCAGAGCTAAGATTCATCTTCCAAATTGCTCCCATCTCTTCATCATCCCAACTTGTGTATACCAGGGATTGACCATCCGGTGAAAAGGCAGGTTCAAACTCAAAATGCTCATCGGAAGTCAACCTTTCCGGCTTTCCATCCGGAAGTTGCATCTTCCATAGATATCCAACAGCGTTGAATACCAATTGCTTTTCGTCTGGGGAATGGATGGCATGTCGGAGTACCTTCACATCCACATTTTCTTCGAAGGCCTCGTTCTTAAACCGAACGGTGGATGCTAGCTGGTGCTTCAGGCTTGCGGAAAACGGAATAACCTCTCCTTCTCCTGACGCCACATCAACCTTCCAAATCTTACCTTGCCCCCAAATCACAATGGCTTTATCATCTGGCATCCAATCGTAACCGGTATAGGCACCAAATATAGCCCAAGCCTCCTGCTGATCCTTACTAAGCTGATCGAATATTCCTCGCTCTTCTCCGGTCTCCAGATCGTGGATAAACAAAACGCTCTTGGTTCTAACACGGCGGATGTAAGCTAATTTCTTGCCGTCATTGGACACTTGCGGACGAATGGCTCCACCGGGTCCACCAAGCAGGGTTTTCAATTCTCCCTTCTCGCGATCATATCTCTTTATCACGTAGATCTGGCTATTGGGATCTTTATTGTATTGAAAAAATCCGCCAGGGTACATATCCTCACTAAAGTAGACGTATCTCCCATCAGGGGAAACTGCTGGCTCATTTACATCTTGTTGGTCATTCTTGCGTTTGGTGAGTTGAATTCCCTGTCCACCACTAATATGATACATCCACATTTCGCCTGCCCCGAGAGAGCGCCCACTGGTGAAGTGTTTTCTGGCTACAAAGTATTGCCCATCTGGCATCCAGGCGGGGTTATTAAGCAAACGGAAACTCTCCTTAGTAATCTGTTTTGCACCCGAACCGTCTGGTTTCATCCACCAAATATTATCCCCTCCTCCTGCATCACTGGTAAATAGAATGCCTTGCCCATCAGGGCTAAATCGCGGTTGGACCTCCCAGGCCAGGCCAGTTCTCAAGGGGGTAGCCGAACCACCGTTGATCGGCATGCTAAATATGTCCCCCAGAATATCAAATACAATGGTTTGCCCATCAGGACTTACATCCAAACTCATCCAGGTCCCTTCATCCACTGTAAAACTTGCTTCTTTATGTTCACCCGGTGGATCGTTCACATCCCATTTTTTATCTTTTTTAGGGGATTGGCTCCAAGCGAATTGGAACATAAACAGGAGCAAAGTCGTTGATAAAACATACTGTCGATTCATGTTGTATAAGTTTGGTTGTTATTTTCGCAAGCGGAATGTTCCGCCTACAGGCATGCAAGGGCTGGTTTAAGAATCACCTGGAAAACAATGGGGAGAGATTTACCTAAAACAGTTTATCAGTTCATTCTTACATACCAAAGTAGCAAAACTCTTGCATATTCCATTAGACTTGATGGCTGACACTGCCAGTTTAGCAGTATTGCTTAAATCTTAGGAAGATTAACGATATTGTTCGCTATTACAGGCTAGATTCCAGGTCAGAAGGTCTAAGATGGCATAGTCAGTAGGACTTGGGACTGTGTTAGATCTACAGCAACCAGAAACTTGAACAAATAAATATTACTAATGCAGATTACCTATCCCCTCACCAAAAGGGTAGCTCAGCTTGATGACTACCACGGTGTCACTGTGGCTGACCCATACAGATGGCTGGAAGATGACCTCGCCCCAGAAGTAGAAGACTGGGTTAAATCTCAGAACCAGGTCACCAATAGCTACCTCTCCCAAATTCCATACCGACAAAAGATAGCCGACCGCCTGAGTGAACTGATGGACTATGCCCGGTACTCCTCCCCTTTTCGAGCAGGTGAATATTACTTTTTCTATAAGAACGAGGGCTTGCAGAATCAACCGGTGATCTATTATCAAAAAGGCCTAGCCGGAGATGCTGAAATCTTCATAGACCCTAATGAGGTTTCTGAGGCAGGTACCACAGCCATTACTTTATTGAGCTTTTCCGCTGACAATAAATATGTAGCGTATTCTGTGGCAGAGGCTGGTTTAGACTGGCAAGAAATCCATGTGATGGAGATCGCTACGAAACGTAAACTTCCAGATGTGCTGCGATGGATCAAGTTCTCAGGCGCCTCTTGGTACCGCCATGGCATCTTTTACAGCAGGTATCCTAAGCCAACCAATACTTCTAAAAAAAGCGGCAAAAACAAGCATCATCAGGTCTTTTATCACGCCCTTGGAACGGAGCAATCGGAAGATCAGCTCATCTACGAAAACGCAGCTCAGCCCGATTTAAACCACTATACCTACATCACAGAAGATAAAGCTTATCTGGTCCTCAATGCCTCACCGGGAACAGATGGTTTTACCACCTACTATAAGAAATTGGGTACGGAGGAAGGCTTCGTCAAACTCTTCGATGGTTTCAGTAATAAGAACTATATCATAGACCATCGCGAAGGGAGTTTTTGGGTGCTCACGGACATTGATGCTCCTAAGTACCGGCTCGTTCGCATTGACCTGCAGCGACCGGCAAAAGAGCATTGGGAAGAGATATTACCAGAGTCCGAACATCTCTTGCAGACCGTCAACATTGGCGGCAATAAATTGTTTGCCAACTACTTACAAGATGCCACCGATAGATTTATCCAATTAGATTACGATGGTAAAAACCCAAAGGAGATACAACTTCCAGGCCTAGGTTCAGCAGGAGGGTTTAGAGGAAAGAAGGAAGATAAGCAGTTGTTTTACACCTTCACCTCTTTTCTATACCCAAATGCGATTTTCAAGTATGATATTGAGTCCGGAACTTCTGTTCCATTTTTTGTAGCTAACCTGCAGTTTAATCCCGCAGATTATGTAGAAAAGCAGGTGTTTTATACCAGTAAGGATGGTACGAAGATTCCTATGTTTCTGGTACACAAGAAGGACCTACAATTAGACGGCAGTCATCCCACCTTTCTCTATGCATACGGGGGCTTTAATATCAGTCTTACCCCGAGTTTTAGTTCTACGCGACTGATCCTATTGGAAAATAATGGGGTATTCGCTATGCCGAACTTGAGGGGCGGAGGAGAATATGGTGAATCCTGGCATCAGGCTGGAATGTTGGAGAGAAAGCAAAATGTATTTGATGATTTTATAGCTGCAGCGGAATATCTAATTGATGAGGGGTATACCCAGACGCAAAAACTGGGAATTGCAGGTGGCTCCAACGGAGGATTACTAGTTGGAGCTTGTATGACTCAACGACCGGACCTATTTGGATTGGCTTTTCCTGCGGTTGGGGTGCTGGACATGTTGCGATTCCATCTTTTCACTATTGGAAGAGCATGGATCCCAGAATATGGCAGCAGTGCTGATGCAGAACAGTTTCAGACACTTTACGGTTACTCCCCTCTGCATCGTTTGAAAGAAGGCGTAAGCTATCCAGCCACAATGATTACCACTGCCGATCATGATGATCGGGTAGTACCCGCGCATTCTTTTAAATTCGCTGCACAGTTGCAGCATGTCCATGCAGGAGAAAGGCCCGTCTTAATCCGCATCGATACCGATGCTGGCCATGGAGCCGGAAAACCTATTTCTAAGATCATTGATGAGCAAGCAGACAAATGGGCTTTTCTTTTTTTTAACACTAATACTACGCCGATTTATTAATTATTTACCCGCACTGTAAAAATTAACATTCATTTAGGCGAAAGCGAGTTTCACCAGTTATCCACTGTGTTTCAACGGATAGTATATCATAATTCTTTGCGATTCAGCGTTTTTCAACTATATTAGTGAAAAGTCCCTTCTAAGATGCTCGCACATCACTCATATCAATATTTTTTGATATGAAACCAAGTGCACCCGCAATCGTATTTAAATCTGACCCTTGTCAGATAAGCACATGTATCGTTCATATTTCAAATTCAATGTATAATGACGCAAAGAAGTAAGCTTTGTTCGTTCCTGGCTTTGGTGTGCCTGTGTTTACCATTCTTATTAACTGCACAAGGAACTGATAGTCACGTGCACGGCGATCCATCTGAGGGACTAGACAGTGTTTTCTGGTTTGGTATCTTAGAACTCCCCTTTCTATTTTTATGTGTATATTACAGTTTCCGAACGGCGGGCGCCTTGAAGGGTGGAATTTTTGGACAAGGAATGAACTATTTAGCCTGGGGATTTCTGGTGATGGCAGTAGGTCATATTGCCATGCAGATTCAGCACATTTTCAATTACGATGTATTTCGTGATACCTTGGGCAATTTCATGGGCAATACTGCCTGGTTCATTGCTTTAATCATAACCTGGGGACTATCCGCCATTGGTTTTTATAGAATCTATAAAGTAAGTAAGAGCGGATAAGGTTTAGATGTTTTCAAAAACTCTAAGTTGGATTTCTAGATTACTCTTTGGTCCGCCAAAGGCCAAGGCTCCTATATTCTGGGAAATTGAATTGCTCCACGAATTTCTACTTTCGCAGTCGGCTCAACCGGTGCTGTCCAGCCCTATCCAGCAATTTGATAAGGATTATTTCAAACTGCCTGCTGAGCAGATGATAGAGCAGGTACCTGCCTTGTATCTTAATCATGAGCAACGCATTTCAGAATACAAGCCTAACCGAAAAACAAAGGCAGATTTGCGGCAGGCGGTGCGATCACGTTTTCCCACTCTGGTAGAGCTCCCACACTTTAGCTTGATATTCCTTGAGGATAAGGAGCAAAATATTCTCCTAGGTAAGACTTTCTTGGGAGCTATCCTCAGAGGCTCCATTAATACTTTAGGAAAAGCGGAAGATCACTTTTTTGAAAATTCCTTGCAATGGGTAGATCGGTTACCTAATGCAGACCGAGCCTTCCCTTATCTACCAGAAGAATCCCCGCCAAACCCCATCACTGCCCAGTACTTGGCTGATGTCAGTCAGCAAATCGCGAGTAGCTTAGAACAAAAAATGGGGGCCGGCTTCACCAAAAGGGTCTATGATAACGCCTACAAAGATATCGCCGATCGCTATAAATTGCTGAACACTTTTCCCGTTATCATTTCTATTATTCCGCAAAAGTATCTAGATACGGACAAGATCGGCCTGCTGACCAAGCACCAACTATCCGCTACCCTCTTGGAAAAGGTTACTTTCTTAGAAGACCTTAATCAACAGTTAGCAGAACGCAATACTGCCTTGCAACGAGCACAAGAAGAGGTACGCAGAGCGCAAAAGGCTAGCGAGGAGGCCTACCTTCAGTTGCGCGAAGTGATGAATGCCGTAAAAGATGGGATCATAACAGCCAATGATCAAAGTGAGATAATTATGGTCAATAAAGAGGTGGAGGATATCTGGGGCTATACATCTGCCGAACTCATTGGAAAAGACTTGACCATATTAATGCCGGAGTCCTATCGTTCAAGACATAATGCTGGAATGAGTAGGTATCTGACATCCAGGGTTTCAAAGGTTTTGAATACCAATGTGATCATGGAAGGCCTGCGAAAAGATGGACAAGCTTTCCCTCTGGAAATCAACATATCTGACCTAGAATTCCAAGGTCGGCACTTGTTCACGGCGGCCGTTCGAGACATCAGCGCAAGGATCAAAGCTGAAAATGAGTTGAAAGCCTCCAAAGCCTTATTGGAGCAGCGCACGCTCGACCTGGAGCAAGCTCAAGGCCAGCTTAAGATCACCATAGAAGAGCTAAAAAGTTCTAATCATGATCTAGAACGCTTTGCTTATGTGGCCTCCCATGACTTACAGGAACCGCTACGGACAGTGAAGGGCTATCTTGACTTGATCAAAGAGCGATTGGGTTCGGAAGTGGCAGAGAATGTGAAAGAATACCTAGCTTTTGCAGACCTCGGTGTGCTGAGAATGGAACAACTAATCCAAGGTCTACTTGAATATTCCAGAATTGGGCGTGGGGCTTCCCGGATGGTCGATATTGATTTTGAGGATATCTTGACTTTGGTACGCTACAATCTTCAGGAAAAGATCAAAGATTCTGGAGCTAAGCTAAGCTTAGAAGGCATCCCTCAACAAATAGTGGGAAACAAAATCCAGTTGGTACAACTCTTCCAGAACCTCATATCTAATGGGATTAAGTTTGTAGCACCCAATACCACTCCACATATACAGATCAGGTGCACAGAGGGAGATGATCAGTGGAATTTTTCGATCCAAGATAATGGCATCGGCATTCCTGAGGTCCAACAAGAAGAGATTTTTGAAGTTTTCAAAAGGGCTCACGTGGGAAAAAGCTATCAAGGTGCCGGTATTGGATTGGCCATTTGCAAGAAGGTGGTGGAGCGCCATGGTGGTTCCATTTCCGTCGATTCCACTCCAGGTGAAGGCACAACTTTTTCTTTTTCCTTGTCCTACCTACCCGTACAGTCGGTACTCTAAAAACATTTTAAATAGATCTTAAGCAGGATGTCCTACCGATTATTCGTACTCGGGGAGAATATTTTTATTTTTGCGCCATAATACTGGCACATGAAACCACTGATTATTGGGATTACCGGCGGAAGCGGGTCTGGTAAAACAACCTTTATTCGTCAACTGGGCGAGCGATTTGAGCAAGACGACATTTGTGTTATCTCCCAAGATGATTACTACTTCCCTCGGGATATGCAGGAAATCGATGATAATGGGGTGAAGAATTTTGACCGTCCCAAGTCAATTGATAAGAAGTCATTTTATAAAGATATTCAAAGGCTCATTGCAGGAGAGGTAGTAGAAAGATTAGAATACACCTTTAACAATGAAAAGGCAGACCCACAAGTACTAACCTTCCATCCAGCTCCAATCTTGATTGTTGAGGGGCTTTTCGTTTTCCATTACAAGAAGATAAAGCAGTTACTAGACTTGAAGGTATTTCTACATGCGAAGGAAAATCTGAAAGTAATCAGACGCATCAAGCGAGATCGAGTCGAACGCAATTATCCATTGGATGATGTATTATATCGGTATGAGCATCATGTACTACCAACCTTTGAAAAGTACATTAAGCCCTATGTAGAGGAAGCTGATTTAATCATCAACAATAACATCGGATTTGATATGGGGATGGAAGTATTGGCAGGTTTTCTCCGTGCCAAATTGGATGAATCAAAGCTCTAGCAAGCCGTCTGGCAGTTCAGTAAGAATTACTTTATCGGAAGGATCGATACCTTTCACAAAGGTTTCATTTAGCGGAATCAAGATTTCCTCTCCCTGATAGTCGATGCTGGCCATCCACTGCTGAGGAAGCTCATAGATTTCCTGGATGATACCAATAGGCCCTTTCTTCTCGTCTTCCAATCGAAATTCTATCAAGTCTGTCCAATGACTGATTTCAGTCATGCCTAAAGGACCTTTGACATCTTCCGCCGCCACTTCCAGATATATTTTTTGCCCAGCTATAAGTTGTGCCTCTTCTTTAGAGTTGACGTCTTCAAACTTTATGGTCGCAGGACTATCTTCGGTGAGTTGTTCTAGAAAATAGGGAAGATTGTTTCCGGAAGTTTCGATAAACACCACTTCCGCTGCTCGCAATTGAGGCAAGAATGCGCTTTCCAAACGTACCTTTAAGGTTCCATCGAAGCCGAATGTCTTACCTAATTTTCCAACTTCTTGCAAGGAGGTATTGGCCATATGCATCTGAATCCCTGCTTTACCTCCTCTTGTCCGCCAGAGCAAGACCAACACACTGAAGAGGTGGTAGCAGCATCTTAATTTTTATATCTGATAAGTCTCTGTTCGATGACAAAACCCAATTCTGCCTTTTCTTCCCACGGTCTATCTCCACAGTCTCCTCCACAGCAGATTTGGCATTGCGTGTCAAAAATAGTAAGACTTCTGGAAATCAACCCCACGCCCTTGGCATAATACTCCTTCCCTTCTCTTCGCTCGATAAAGGTATTAAAGTCGGCAATCTCAATTTCCAACACTTCTTCAAAACTCAGATCGCCCCCTTGCCAGAACCCATCCCGGGTCTGTATGGTGGATTCCCATCCTTTAAACATTTCTATATCTCCCCCTGCTACAGGAATTGCCGTAAACTCATCAAAGTAATTGGTCCCCGGCCAAGATCGGTCAGCCTTTGGCGGAAAGACCATCTTTAGAAACCTCAAATTATCCTCCACCCGGAAAGCCTGTTCCTCATTTCTGGCTAGGCGCAAAACATTCCTAATCTGCCAGGAGGCATTTTCAGAGCGGCGTGTATATTGTTCCACGATGAAGTTGAGCAAATTGGCATTGTCTCGAAAGGTATCTACTACAATCTCCCGAAGTTGGGATTGAATGCTATCAATAGCCACGCCCCCATTTTGCCCAGGACGATAGATAAAAGAATCTACTTCATATTCCCAGAAATCGCCTACGTGCAAAGGAAAGTACTCATAGCCAAAATCCAAGCTGGGTTCCTGAACAACACGTCGATCACAAGCCCAGAAGAGGGAAATGGCAAGAATAAGCAGGATTGAGGGGGTTATAACTCTCATAGTAAGTAGGTTCATCCGTGAAGGTACTCCTATTTTAACGAAGAAAATAGATTTTAGATGCCTTCAGATGCTACAAACCGGGCCAATAAGAGGATAGAATAGTAAAGATCTTCGGTATTGGAAAAGAATTTCAAAAAGCGGCATTACCGACCTCCAAAGCGCCAAATCAGAGAGGTCCCCAACCAATGATCCCTAGTATTGATGGAGCCTAC
>ENA-UENT01000613-UENT01000613.1-marine-metagenome-genome-assembly--contig:-NODE-613-length-18762-cov-3.678787_pt1 | contig 18762 bp, 15 predicted proteins | sample MGYA00237879_ERZ529330 | MGnify/ENA primary metagenome ERZ529330 (study PRJEB26372, sample SAMN05368345) | marine metagenome | biome: cultured habitat; feature: ocean water; material: water; isolation... | reverse complement strand
TGACGACAAAGAGAATACTTTGCTCTTTCTGGAGTACCTCAAATTGTATCATAGGAGAAGGGGACACTGCCAACGCCTGAATGGCATTCGTAAATAGGTTAATGAATACCTGTTCCATCAAGTACTGATCTACATCCATGTTACCCAAGCCTGGGGAGGAAGAAAACTGAAGCTTAATATTAGCCTCCTGCAGCTTGGGATTTAAGAGTTGAATAAGTTGGTTGCAAAAGGATTCAATATTTTCCGACTGCAAGTTGGGTTTGGGCACTTTGAGGTATTGCCGGTAACTTTTTACAAAGCTTAATAAACCTTTTGCCCGACCTTGAGCGGTTTCAAGCGCCTCTTTGATGGGCTGTGTGCCTTGGTCGACCTGATCAAGGTCTTTTAACATGATTCCTGCCATATCCGTTAAGGAAATGACTGGCGTGAGTGAGTTCATGATTTCATGCGTTAGCACGCGGATTACCTTTTGCCATGACTCTACTTCTTTTTGGTCTAGTTGTGTGCGAATGTCTTTAATGGTATAGAGTCGAATCTGTTTTTGAAGCAGAGAAAACTGACTGGCTTGTAATAGTAAGCTTTGACTGGGTGAGTTACTGGTGTGGGCATAGATTTGAGGGCTGTCCGTTGGCATTTGGTGAAGGAATTGGATGATGGGCACTTTTCTCAATACCAATATGTCCCAATCTTGCGGAATAATGTCTCCTACAACGCTTCTGGCATATTCATTAAAGATTAGGATACGCCCTTTCTCTTCATGAGCAATGATTCCCACGTTTAGTTTGCTAACGGCTATATTCAAAAACTCTTTCTGTGCTTCTTGTTGTAGTTGGGCCGCCTGATATCGGTCAATTACACTGTTAAAAGCTCCATACAGTTTACGGAAGGACCTTCCACTTGGTCGCTGCTGGAAGTGGGTTGAAAAATCGTCTTTCTCCAAGGCCTGCAATAACTTTACCAAGTCGAAATTGGTTCGATTGATGTACCGGAGCAATTCTATCGCTACGAGGAGCGCCAAACTGCATAAGATGATGATAGTAAAGAGCCATTTGCTTTCAAACCGCGTGGCAGCAATTGCGCTCAAGAGAGCGAGCAAGATTAGGAGTCGGATTCCAACAAGTAAGGCAAAGCGATTATAGATCATACTTCTCCATTCTTCTGTATAAACTCTGTCTGGTGAGACCTAAAGCCTGAGCAGCTTGACTGAGGTTCCCATTATGACTATCAATAGCCTTAAGGATTAGCATCTTTTCTACTTCAATCAAATTATAAGATTCGAATAGTCGTTCATCATTTAGTGGTTCAGCTAGTACGAAATCGTCTGGACCAATCTTGTCGTCGTCACAAAGGATAAAGGCCCTTTCAACTGCGTTTCGCAGTTCTCGAATATTGCCCGGCCAGTGATACCGCTGTAATTTCTTCATGGTTCCTCCCTTGGTTTCTACCACTTTGCCATACTGCTTGGAAAAGGTATCTAGGAAATGCTGATAAAGCAATGGGATATCTTCTGACCGCTCACGGAGGGGAGGAATCGTTAGCGTAATAGTATTGATTCGATAAAGAAGATCCTCTCTAAATTGCTGTTGCGACACCTGATCGGCAATGGCAGCGTTCGTAGCGGTAATCAGACGTATATCGATATCCTCCTCTTCATTACTCCCCAATTTACGCACTTTTCGATCTTGTAATACGCGCAGCAGTTTAGTCTGATTCGAGTGGGATAGATTGGCAATTTCATCCAAAAAGAGCGTTCCTCGATGCGCTGTCTGGAAGAGACCTTGCCGATTTTCACGAGCATCGGTGAAAGCCCCTTTTAGGTGACCGAATAGCGTGGACGCCATCAATTGATCGTCAAGTGCCCCAAGATCCGTGGATACAAAGGGTTGATCTTTGCGTTCAGACTTTTGATGAATATACTGGGCCAAGCTACTTTTCCCAGTCCCATTTTCACCCAAGAGCAGTACATTAGCATCAGTGGTCGCTATTTTATCAATCGATTTCATTAACTCCAGCATAGGAGGCGACTGACCAAAGAGAAAGAATTCGTGCTGACTTGTCTTTTTGCGCCCTTTTCGTGGCAGCACTTTTTCCAACACACCTAACAACTTCTCATTTGACCAGGGTTTCAGAAGGAAATCTGCTGCTCCGTATTTCATGGCTTCAACTGCCAATTCGATTTCCCCATAAGCTGTGATTAAAACTACGGATGTTGCAGGATGAGTCTTTTTGATCTTCTTGAGCCAAAACAAGCCTTCATTTCCGCTGTTCTGCCCCTTTTGGAAATTCATGTCCAATATGATTAGATCGTAGGAAGTCAATGCGAGCTTTTCTTCTAGTGCGGCAATATGTCGCTCCGTGTGCACATCGGTATAATAATAGCCTAGTACCACTTCTAGCGTTCGCAATACATCAGGATCGTCATCCATGACGAGTATGCTGTATTTTTTTCTTGCCATATTGGGACGGATTGTGGACTAGATGGTCGTTGATGAACAATTGGGTGTACGAAATCGGTCGCTTTCTGAAGTTTTTCTCTAATTGTTGTTGTAAACTTGCTGATTATTAACGGATTATATTTTTTGGCACAATAATGCAGTATATCAAGCATAAACAAGCACTACCTACCGTGAGCATGGAGAGATAAGGGGTATTCTTTCCTTTCTCCAGCTGCACTAGGGTACTACTTGCAATTTGACTAAAAAATCTCGATTTCCAAACCGGTTATTTAAAGTTGAAAAATAATCATGAAATTCAAGCTTATACTGCGCAATTTATGGAAGACTAAATTCTATTCTGCACTCAATATTTTGGGGCTGGCAATCGGGATGAGTGTAGCCATTATCACTTTTCTGTATTTACAGAGCGAATGGACCTACGATAAACACTATAGTAAGCACGATCGGATCTTTAGAGTAGGATCCAGCTATGTAACGCCATCGGGAGAGGATCGCTATGCACTTAGTGGGATGGCATTAGGTAAGATGCTGAAAGAGGAATTTACCGAAATAGAATCTTTTGTTCGCTTCAACTTCATTTCCGAAAAGTGGCTTTTCCAATACAACAATGAATCCTACTTCTTAGATGGTATACACGAAACGGATTCCATGGCCTTAGATGTCTTTGATTTTGATTTTATCCAGGGAGATCCGAATACGGCATTGGATGGTAGGAATAGTTTGATCCTTTCGGAAACTGTGGCTAAACGAATTTTTGGGGAGGAGGATCCGATGGGGAAATCGCTTAAGTTCAATCGAGCCAATCTGATGATCACGGGTGTCTACAAGGACCTGCCCAAGAATACTCATTTTGTTTATCATGGTCTGATGTCTACCTATAATGGGCGAGGAAATTTTGGCTTAACCGATCGTCAATCTCTAAACTCCATTGGCGATTATACCTATATCCTGCTCAAGGAAGGCACAAGCATTGAAACCGTAAAAGCACGGATGCCAGAGTGGATTGAGAAACACGGCCAAGATCCTGGAAATGATGTAGAATCAACCTTCCATCCCATCATAGAACCATTGACTGATATCCACTTCAACTCAGATCTTCCCTATGATCGTCCACAAGGGAATATGAGTTATCTATATGCCTTCTTTTCCGTGGGGCTTTTAATTCTATTGTTGGCGAGCATCAATTATGTAAATTTGGCAACAGCCAGGGCTACAAGTCGAGCCAAAGAGATAGGAGTGAAGAAGGTATCTGGGGCCACCAAGCCTCAATTGATTCGCTTCTTCATGCTGGAATCCCTATTTATCACAGCCATAGCCTGCGTGCTGGCGTTGGGATTAACCGAACTGGTATTCAATGTATCAAACCTTAATTCTCTATTAGATAAAGACCTTGCCCTAAATCTATTTAGTAATCCAGAACTAGCGTTGGGTATTCTAGGTATTTTCGTTTTGGTAAGCCTGTTGGCAGGTCTGTATCCAGCGTTCTACTTGTCTAGTATTGAGCCGATGGGCGTGTTGAAAGGAGCCTTCAAGAACACATCTTCAGGAATACTACTCAGACGTACTTTGGTGGTCTTTCAATTTATGATCTCCATAGGAGTAGTAGGGATTACCTTACTTATGGGACGACAGATCGACTATCTTAGAGATAAAGATTTAGGCTTCGATAAGGAGAATGTAATCAATATTCCAATTCGCTCCAGAGCTGTGGCTCAGAAAATCACCGCTTTAAAACAGAAGTTCAAGGAGAGTGAATATGTTAAAGGTATCACGCTATCTAATCAGGTTCCCGGTATCTATGTCGATCGCTCTGACTTTATGATTGAAACCGATGAAGGTATGGAGCGTGTACCAACTAGTTATATGTCGGTAGATCATGATTACCTAGAGGTATTTGGTACTGAAATTGTAGAAGGTCGGAACTTTGATGTCGGACGTCCGTCTGACTCCACTTTCGCCATGATTGTCAACGAGACTTTTGTAAAGAAGCAAGGATGGGAGAATCCAATTGGGAAGAAATTTGTGGCACGAGAAGATTCCTTAGGAAATCGAGAATTGGGGCAGATTATCGGGGTGGTTGAAGATTTCAATACCAATTCGCTACATGAACCTATGCTCCCTATCGCCCTGTTCGTTATTGAAAGGGTGGGACGAAATATTTTTGTACGGATTAAAGAAGGAAACCCAAGGGATGTGATTCAGGATTTAACCAAGCAATGGAGAGAAGTAATTCCTGATCTACCCATGGAGTTCAGTTTTCTGGATGATGACCTGAATGTGTTGTACAATTCGGATGAACGACAAAGTAAGCTCTTATTCTGGCTGTCGATCATTTGTGGGCTGATTTCTTCCCTCGGTCTCTTTGGCCTAGCCTCTTTCACCACCGCTCAAAGAACAAAAGAAATGGGTGTGCGAAAGGTACTAGGAGCATCTGTGAGTCAAATCGTGGGATTGCTGTTCAAGGAAGTTTTGTTGATCGTGGCGATTGCAGCCGTCGTTGCCTTGCCAGTCATCTACTTCTCCTACAATAGCTGGGTAGAGACCTTTGCGTACCGCTTGGCCATGGATTTCTTGTTGGTGTTTTTGGTAAGTCTCTTAGCTATAGGTGTGGCCTTTCTCACCATCAGTTATCACGCTTCGCGCTTGGCAAGCACCAACCCTGTTCACTCCTTACGTACCGAGTAAATCTAGTAAAGAACCGTCGAACGACGTTCCAATAAAAACTCATCCCGCCAGGCTCCATTGAGTTTACCAATGGCCTGGCGGCGTCCTACCTTTACAAAGTCGTGCTTTTCATGAAGCTTTAGACTCCCTGTATTTTCTGGAAAAATACTCGCCTGCAACGTCCAAAGATCGTTAGATTCAGCGAAAGCAATGAGCCCTTCTAATATTTTTGAACCTAACCCTTGACCTCTTGCCACTTCCGATACATATACCGAAACTTCGGCGACACCGGCATAGCTACAGGCACCACTGATACCCTGGAGTGAGCCCCAAGCCAATACCACTCCATCTTCCCTAACCGCCTTCAATACAGATTTAGGAATCTTTTTTCCGAACCAATCCGCTCCATCAGGTATGCCGCAGGCGGTGACAAATGTGGCATGTCCAGTAGCTATACCTTCTAGGTAAATATCCTTAATGGCCGGCCAATCCGCCAGAGTAGCAGTAGTTATGGAAACTTTCTTTTGGTCTGTAGTCTGAATAGGCATAATGCAGGGTTTTGATGCTGTTTTCTAATCAGCAAAGTTGTAGGGTGGTATTCTAAAATTGCTATCAAATGTACTATAATGATCGTACATAAGCAATAGGCGATTTGAATAATCCCATTGTCTCTTCCTTTTCCATTGATAGAAAATTAAATTTGACTAATAGAACCAAGCCGATAAGCTACTTGTTAACTGGGCGATATCTTCAAATCTGTATGCTATGGTATTTATCACAATCTTAGCCATTGTTCCTATCCTTTTTATTTCGATCGGTTCCCTTTTGTCTGCCCCCAAATACAAAGGACCGGTTAGTGATCACTTCAACGGTAAGGTTTTTAATAATATAGATGGAGTGAAGGCCAAAGGCTTCAAAGATGTATTCTCCATGCTAACACAGCGTCCGAAACGAGGACCCTGGACCGAAATCACCTCTGTTGCCCCTAGACCTAATCCACCGGCTTCAATCAAGGAAGGAATCCGAGTCACTTTCGTCAATCACTCCACTTTTTTGATACAAGTAGCGGGTTTAAACATCTTAACTGATCCCGTTTGGAGTAAAAGGGTAAGTCCATTTCAATTTGCAGGCCCCAAACGTATGCGCCCTCCGGGTTTGAAGATGGAGCAGTTGCCCAAAATTGACCTGATTCTTTTGAGCCATAATCATTACGATCATTTGGATTTATCCACGGTACAAAAGTTGGTAAAAGAGCATCAGCCACAGATTGTAACGCCACTTGGCGTTGGGCAATTCATCAAGCGTAGAGCAAATGGTAAGGCCACAGATTTGGACTGGTGGGAAAGCTTCGCGTTTAGTGAGCAAATCAAGATCTCTGCTGTCCCTGCTCAGCATTTTTCGGGCCGAGGTATTTTAGACAGAGATGCTACCTTATGGTGTGGATACATTATAGATACACCAGATCAGAAGATTTACTTTGCTGGGGACTCCGGATATGGTTCTTTCTTTAAAACGATAGGTGAAAGACATCCGGGTATTGACTTGGCTTTACTCCCTATTGGTGCCTATTTGCCTATATGGTTCATGTCCCCTATCCACACCACACCGGAAGAAGCAGCAAAGATTCATTTGGAAATTAAGGCCAGACAAAGTGTGGCCACGCACTTTGGAACCTTTCCCCTGGCATTTGAAGGAATGGAACAAGCTCAAAATGAATTGCGAGCGGCTTTACAGAAGTTCGATATACCAGCAGAGCAGTTTTGGGTGTTGGAACAAGGGGAGAGTCGGAGCGTAGAGGCCTAAACAAAGAAACCCGAAGTCTCAATTGAGACTTCGGACTCCAATATATCTGCATTTATTCTTATCAGATTATTGTACTTACTTCTGGATAAATACGCCGTCCAACACATCCACGTCATCAAATCTACCAGCGGGACGATCCATCATATGATTGTAAGTAGCGGCAATGAATACAGTTTTTGCAGCAGCAACGACTGTATGTAGTAGTAAAGCTGACAGTACACCAGATACTACACCAAGTATAGGATGTACAGCGAACAAAGCGAACGCTCCAACAAAAATGATCAGGTATCCGATTAAGAAGAAGACACCAAAGCTAAAATTTGCGCCGATGGCCTCTCCCCATTTTTCCTTCATCAACTTACCGGATCGCTTCAGGGCTTCTACCGGACCAACCTCTTCATAGGCTAGGATCGGCACTACGAAGAAAGTAGCTATAGACCATACCGCTCCGACAATACCTGCAACGATCTGTCCGACAAAACCTAGTCTTTCTTCAATAGCTTGGAGGATTACTCCTACTGTAGCTGAAAGAAAAGCCCAAGACATAATGGTGCCCACGCGTGATCCGCTAAAAGCTAAGCCCTCCTTGATGGATGGCGTTTGTCCATCAAAGATCAAACGAGCACAATGGACTAAGGCCACATTGAAGAAAACAATGATGAAGTAGCTAATTAGATAAAAAGCGAAGAGTGTAGCGTACGCTATGATTTGATTATTCCCTAGGAATTCATCAATCATTCTTTCAATGTCAGTGCCAAAAATGGCATAGGTTCCGCCAACAAAGGTGAGGACCACGGTGATCAAGGCAGCACTGGATAGGACGGGGAAGAGCAAAAGACTTTTGTTCTCCCGAATAATCTTAATGCTGGTCATGCCGAGGCGCCAACCATTACTCATTCGGTCAAAAAAATTCATCAATACGATTTTTAGGGTTAGAAACTGCTGCAAATGTAGTTGTGGAATGACTTCAGGTCAAGTTTTATCGACGAATTGAGAGGTTGATAGGTATCAAAACTATTCTCTGTACTCTTTTTTGAATTGGGCAGGTGTCTTTCCAACTCGCTTCTTGAATGCACTGTAGGCGGTGGAGGTAGAACGAAACCCAGACTGTTCAACCAGTGCATTGATTGTATATTGACTACTCTCTGCGGAAGCCAATAAAGCCTTTAGATGGTCTACCCGAAAGGCATTGACATAATCAAAAAAGTTTAGCTGTTTGTATTGATTGAGGTATTGAGAAAGCTGCCTGGTGGGTAGCTGGCATTGCTTGGCCAGGTCGTGCATGTTTAAATTAGGGTCTAGATAGAGTTTATGTTCTACTAATACTACCTGCAGTTTATGTTCGAACTCCAGTTGTATTTTGTTTGGTAAATCGGATGGTTGGCCGGCGGGGGAATGAATAAATTGATTGGGGAGATGATAGCTTTTGTAGGCAAGTTGACCGACGATAAAAACAAAAATGAGGGAAACATTAAGGGTTAAGAAATCTGGAAGCAACTGAAAAAAAGCTTCTATTAGAAAGAAAGTCAACGCAAGAAACCAGGCTAAACTGATAGCTAAGAATAGCCGCTTCATCCAGGGCAAGGTCGTGTCTATTACCCCTTCCACGTAAGAATGACTACCCGACAGGCGCTTCATCAGGCGAAAGGTGAAATAAAGGTAAATCGCAAACTGAACATGGAATAAAATTAGACCTATGTCTTGCCAGGCATATACCATGGTTTTGTTAGCGGGGCCTAGCCCTAAGAATACAAGGAGGACGAAAGAATAACAGAAAAATGGAAGGTAGTGCAAGAAGGTTGTCACCATATTTCCTTCCTTAAATCGAGAATCCATGTATAAAAACAGTGAAGGAGCAATGAGCATTACGCAGGCGTTGGCAAAGAGTTCGTACTGCTGAAAGGATGTTTTGTAAATACTCAATCGCAAAATGGTATTGCTGATCACAATGGCAAATGAGAGCAGAACTAGGGCCAAGTATCGATTTGAGATTCGCCATCTACTGGAACTGTGCCATAGGAGACTCGCCAAGATGAGGGCTTGACCTAAGCCTACAATATTCAAAACCACCGTCAGGTCTTTCAACATCTTCTTTAATTTTTTCGAATGCGTGTATTAAGAAGTTTTTTGGTGTGCTGAAATGGCGGGGGAATTTGGTTTACTCCACTTTTGCAAGGTGCAGCGCGGTAGTAGGACTATCTCGCTTCAACACTATTTCACCCACTGTTAACAGCTGTGCAGAGGCAACCATCATGGGGCCTTTGCTTAGGCACAAATTGATTCCATATGAAATTTTTATGCTCCTTAGTCCTGACGCTAGTTGTTCTAACCAACTGCTCAGCGCAAAATTCTACCCCAATTTTTAAATACGATCCTGGTAGACTGCCTCTTCACCAAGCTCAAGTTTACATCAAGTCAAACTTAGACGGGAGCCACGCCAGTTTTGTGGCAGTTTATCTGAAAGAAAAGGATAGAATCGAGTCATTTAAATGGACCGAAGGGAATACCGAAGGCACCCTAGTGAAAGCTAAGATGGATTGGAGAAGGTTTTCGGTATCTCATTTTGAAGGGGGTAGAGTGAATGCTAATGGAGAACTCAACATCAGGGCTCAGCTTTCCGTACCTGGTGGAAAAAACAAAGCTGAGGTTCAGATTGGGGGGAGCGAGCCAAGTTCAGTCATACTCAAGCATTTCCCTTGGCATAGTTACGATTTTGATTTTGCTAGCTTAGGGATAGTTATGTCTCAGAAGGTTGCTCCAGCATCTACTATTGAATTCATGATTTCTGACATAGCTGGAGAAGCAAATGGTCCTGTCTTTAAGGAAATTGGGAAGGTCAGCATGAAAAAAGAAGAGCGGGAAGAGAAGTTTGGTAGCCAGTGCCAGCGTTACCATATCGATGGACCGGGCTTAGATGATAGAGGGGGGAAAATCTGGTTTGATAAGCAGGGGCGACTAGTGGGCTTGGAGATTCAGAAGCCAGACGAGCCGGGCTTTGTGAGTAATAAACTGCGTCGTATTGAGGTGTTGAAACTTTCTGCAGAGGAATGGGAATCTTTTAAAAAGCAGAAATTGCAAAATTAGTAGAGGCATTGGCGAGGATCAGACAGGGCACAGGATGGGTATCATTGTAGCTCTATCCTAAATACTTTCGTGCCCTGCAGCTTTTCTTCTCCTACGATAGTTCCATCAGGCTGAAGGCTGCGAAGATGACTGTTCGCGATATAGTAGAAATGTCCCTGGTATATGGTTCCAGTAGTCGGGATAACAAATTCAGGGTGTTCCGTTTGCAGAATTTTCATCTTGCGAATGCTATCTAATCTTTTATTCAAATAGAATCGAACCACACGGGTGCTTCCTTGTCCGGCTGTTTGTATAGCAATGAGGCTATTCTCATAAAAATACAACCCATCAATACCGTTAAGGTGTGCCATTAATTTAGGCGCAAGACTTATTTCCGTCTGGTCAATGAGATTGATCCGTCTAATGCCTATTGCGTCTGCTACAAATAGATAACGTTGGCTCGGATCAATGGCGATGCCATTGGGGTAGACGAAATCTCGCTGCGTATTTAGGGCCTGGAGCGTATTATCACCGCGAGACCAATTCCAGACTTTTCCCGCCTTGCTATCTGTGAGATAGATTTTGGATTCTGTTATGACTAGGTCATTGAAAAGATGAGCTTGATCGGTTTCCGGTAGAAGTATTTTCTGGACAAGCGATCCATCCTTTAGGTGAAAACCAAAAAGGCCAGCATCTTCGTGCGCTGCATCTACCTCTGTGGCACTGCAAAGCCATAGCTCCTGACGTTGTGGATCTACCTTCATACCCAAAACGGACCAGAGCCCGTCTTGGCCCGATTGAATAAGATCACTTCCTCCTTGATCGGTACCGCATTGAACCACTTTATGTTGCGCCAAGCTACCTAAATAGAAAGTGCCTGTGGAAGGATGACATGCCAAGCCCTCGGGAATTAAGGTCTTTTCGGCGAGTTGGAAAGCCAAACTGCTGCTGTTGATGGGCTCGCAATTTCGTCTTAGTTTTTTACTTGTTTTTTTGAATCGAGTCAGTCCTTCTAATGGGGTAAAAACCGAGAAGGTGTCGATATCCACACATATCTTAAGCTGAGCAAGCTCTTGTAGATATTCTATTGCGATTTTACTGTTCCCTACTTGTTGATGAGCTACCGCCATTCTTAAAAGTAGGTCAGGGTTTCGAACTTGTTTGAGAAGGGTATCAGTAGTTGAAATAAAGGCAGGGTAGGCTTCTGTTTGATAGAATTGTCCGGATCGCTGATACAAATCAAAGACATTGACTTGCCCCCATATGGTGGTAGCCCAGCTAAAACATAATAAGAAAAACAACTGCTTCACTGTAAGGGGGGGTTGTTTGACAATCGTTGCAATTTGAGCTCGAGCAACTCTCTTTCAGACTTAGATTGGGTATTGGAAATTGCTTTTTTGAGGAAAACCTTTGCTTTTTCTTGTTCCAAACGCTTGCTAAAGAGTTCAGCTCCTACCGCATAGTAAAGATACGCCCTACCTCCGAAACGTTCCTCATTTACTCTGCCGAAGACCAAGTGTGCCTCCTCAAGTTCTTCTAGTTGAATAAGCACAACGACTAGGTTCAATAATATAATGGGATTGGATTTATACTGTAATAGTAGAGAATAAAGTCGATGTAGTTCAGTCCAGTTGGTTTCCTGGAAAGAAGGGGCCATACAGTGGTAACCGGCGACGGCGGCTTCAATTTGGTAAGGATCAAGGGATCGCCCGGTGGCTGCCTGTTGTAAATAATGGTGACCCAATTGAATTAAGGCTTGGTTCCAGAGACTTCTATCCTGGTCTTTCAGCAGGATAATCTGTTGGCTATCGTCTAATCGACTTTCGAAGCGTGCGGCGTGGAAGCACATCAGGCTCAGGAGCGCCTTGGTGGCTGGACTTTGACATTCTGGATGATCATTCAATAGCTTACAAAGTCGCATAGCTTCCGCACAAAGCTCTTTTCGAATAAGTTCATCGGCCATCAAGGAGTGATAACCTTCGTTGAAGAGTAAGTAGAGAACGGTTTGAACAGTACGCAAGCGTTTACCCAACTCTTTCCCCGCAGGGATCTGCAGGGCATTTTCTTGCCTGGCAATGGTTTTCCGAGCCCTTTGAATTCGCTTTTTTATAGTCTCCGTTGGTAGGAGCAAACTACTGGCTATTTCCTTGATACTAAAGCCCGAGATGGTTTTTAAGGTGAGTGCAATTTGATCTTCCTGTTTCAGAATGGGGTCACAGCAAGCGAAAATCAATCTTAACTGACTATCCGCGATTTCCTCTGGTCGGTATACAGGAGCTTGGTCGATGGAGCTTGTTGCTGTTTCGGGAATACTTTCAAGATGTCGTTGTCGGGTTTTCTGCTTGCGAAAGTGATCACGTAACTGATTCTTGGCTACTGTGAGTAACCAGGCAGAAGGATTGTCTGGAATGTAGTTAAAACTCCAAGAGCGCAGCGCCTTGAAGAAGGCCTCTTGTATGGCGTCTTCAATCATTTCCAGATGGCTGATACCATAGGAATGACTGAGAATAGCGACCATCTTTCCATGCTCATGCCTGAAAAGATGGTCAACTAATTGTCGGGTGGAGCTAGTATTTCCCAAGAGCTTTTACATTTGGTACTTCGACAAATTCAGTGTTTGAAGACAATCAAAAACGAAATTTAGGTTTTTCCTGACAGTAAGCAGGTACTGACAGTTGCAATCAGAGTCGATTTCCAATCTCATTTTATTATCGTCCACAAGGTTTATCGAAGCAGATTACATTTGTAGCACTTCTCTAATTTCGACGGTTCCATCCAGGTCAAAATCTGGGAAACCCTTAGCCATTTCCTTGACTTCGTCCAGTGAATTGGCCTTTACGATGAAATACCCACCGATGAGTTCTTTAGTTTCGACAAATGGTCCATCTGTAACTAAGGCTGATTTGCCACTCATACGAGTAGCGGTAGGGATGAGTGGACGACCTTCCACATATTTCTCTTCTGTGGTAAGGTCTCCGATCCAGTCCATCCACAGCTTCATGCGTTGTTGACTCTCTTCTGGCGAAAGTCCAATGGTCTGATAGTCAGCACCGAGGAAGATCATCATAAATTCTTTCATGTTACTTTGTTTATAGTTAATAATGTGAATTCATAAGCATGACGATCGAGGAATTGCTTAGGGGACAATTTCTGTAAAAAAAATTTGCCCCATCGATATAAATGACCTGATTGGCCTGAAAAACAATGTAAAGTGGCTAAATCTTCCGGTGAAGCTGGTTTTTGAAGAAATCCTTTGAAATCGATATTCACACCTTTATCTTCAAGACAATCATTACAGAAGTTATGCACGGAATTAAAGTATGTTTATTTGATGCGTTTGGTACCTTATTCAAGGTGAAATTACCGGTGGAAGAACTGGATCAGCTAACCAAAGGGCAAGGGGAACTACTATTGGATATCTGGCGCAACAAACAGCTAGAATATACCTGGTTGAGAGGATTGATGGGAGATTATGTGGCCTTCGATCAAGTTACGGAGGAGGCGCTCACCTATGCATTGCGAGAAATAAATGTGGAGGAGCCTAAGGTTTACGACATCTTGATGCCTGTGTATCGACAACCAGAGGCTTTCTCCGATGTGGTGCCTGGGTTAAAGGCCTTAAATCAGACCGGATACCAAACGGCTATTTTATCAAATGGCACTAAGGCCATGCTCGAAGCGGGTGTGACAAAAACAGGCATTAGCCAGCTAGTATCGGCCGTTCTTTCTGTTGAGGAAGTACGAACGTTTAAGCCCAATCCAAAGGTGTATCAGATGTCGGCTGATTTCTTTGGTTTGGATAAATCGGCTTTCTTGTTCTTTTCATCAAATCGATGGGACATAGCCGGAGCTGCTACCTTCGGGTTTTCGACGGCATGGGTAAATAGGAATCAATTGGTACCAGAAGTGTTAGGACCGAAACCTACTTACACGCTATTATCTCTACACGAGTTGAACAGCATCTTACACTAGGAAGACATTTTTGGGATTACCGTTTTTGCGCTTAGTTATACATACAAAAACAAAGGGATGCCCTTTGGGCCTACTGCGGATGTGTTATAGTTTGTTTGTTCATTGTCCGGGTGGCAAAGTTGACGGTCGAGGAGAACATAAAAGTGTTGAGCCTGTCTAGGCATTGCTGGAACAAATTCCGAACCCAATTTTAAAGAGGGTCATTTGACAGGTGATGGCTTGGTTTTTTGGAGTGCCTAGAAAACTAGCACTCGCTATTTCTAGAAGCTTTCTTCTATTCTGGGTCACTGTAGCCAATGGGTGTTCTCAAATCTGTGGAACGAATTTTAAAGCTCCACCAATTTTTGGGATTATCCGACTCGCTTTACACAAGTATTTGTTTTTCAATACGCGGCGACTAATCCAAGGTTTCAAGTGTGAGATACATAATTGTATGATATATGCCATTAATGCAGATAGATGAACTGAGGTTATTTGAAAGTGATTGATTTTGAGTTTGTTATATTGTGGTTGGTTAATAGAGGTACAATAAATAAAATAAAATAAATATGAGAATATTATTGAGTTTGGCTATAGGAGTCTTGCTTTGGTCATGTACAAATACCACAGCGCCAGTGTCAGATGCCTGGGAGGGAGAATGGGTGGATTTAACTTATCCTTTTGATGAACAGACCATCTATTGGCCTACTGCGGATAAATTTCGCTTGGATACCGTTTCTGAGGGCATGACCGACAAAGGTTATTACTACTCGGCGTTTGAATTCTGTGCTGCCGAACACGGGGGAACCCATTTGGATGCGCCTGTCCATTTCGCAGAAGGGAAGCAGGCGATGGATGAGATTCCTTTGGAGCGACTAATAGGCGATGCGATTGTGATTAACGTAAGTGAACGGGCATTGAAAGATCAAGACTACCTGGTAAGTGTGGCTGATTTCGAGGAATGGGAAGCAGAAAATGGAAGCCTGCCAGAGGACGCCATTGTATTGTTAAAAACGGGGTATGGGAAATTTTGGCCGGATCGAGAAAGCTATATGGGCACAGCAGAAATTGGTGCAGCGGCCGTTGCGAAGTTGCACTTCCCTGGCCTGGCTCCAGAAGCGGCTCGTTGGCTAGTTGAGCAGCGTAAAATCAAGGCCATTGGCTTAGATACCCCTAGCATCGATTATGGGCAATCCACCTTATTCGAAAGCCATCAAATTTTATTCGAAGCGAATATCCCAGCCTTTGAAAATGTAGCGAATTTGGACCGTTTACCAAGTCAAGGCTCCAAAGTAATTGCCCTTCCTATGAAGATTAAAGATGGAAGTGGAGGACCACTACGTATCGTCGCTTTGGTCAACAGAGGGTAAACTATTCTCCTAAAAGATACTATACCTTTGAATATATGAAGAAGCTCATAATCATTGCTTGTCTATTATTGACAACGCACCTTATTCAATCTCAATCGGAAAATTCTCCCTTTTCCTTAGAAGCCATTCTTAGTGCTTCTTTCCCTACAGATCTAGTTGCATCAACATCTGGAGACCAGGTGGCCTGGGTTCTGAACAAAGAAGGGGTGCGAAATATCTGGACGGCTAGTGGTCCACAATGGTCCCCTAAGCAAATTACTACTTACGATAAGGATGACGGTCAGGCCATCAGTCAATTGATGTTTGGTGCTAATGAAACCTTGGTATACATTCGGGGAGGAGATCCTAATCGGCGAGGAGAAATCCCAAACCCTACCAGTAATGTAAATAAGGCTAAGAAGCAAATATGGAAGATTCAGTTAGATGGATCTTCTCCTATTATGTTGACAGACGGCAGTGCTCCGGCACTATCACCTGATGGTAATACGCTAAGCTATATTCGAGCCGGACGAGTCTGGGTAAGACCCTTAGCTGATAGTGCTATGGCCAAACAACTTTTTGCGCTTCGGGGAGGACCCAGCAGTTTGAGGTGGTCTCCCACTGGAAAGAAATTAGCCTTTGTCAGTAACAGGGGAGATCATAGCTTTGTCGGGATATACGATTTTGAAGCGAATGCCATCCAGTACTTACAGCCCTCCGTGGATCGGGATCAGAATCCCGTTTGGTCACCTGACGGAAGCCAGCTGGCCTTTATCAGAATACCAAACGAAAAACAGATTCTTCCTTTTTCTCCTAGAAGAACAGCTCTCCCTTGGTCCATACAGTTAGCTGATGCAGAAACTGGGGCGGTTCGCGAAGTGTGGAAGGCACCAAAGGGTGCAGGCTCTGCCTTTCGATTTATTTCTGCTAATAATCAACTTCTATGGGGCGCTGACGATCACCTGATTTTCCCTTGGGAAGGAGATGGTTGGACACATTTATACACTTTATCGATCGCAGAAGGGACAGCGGAATGCTTGACACCCGGTGAGTTTGAGGTTCAATTCGTTTCCCAATCTCCAGATCGCGAATATATTCTTTATTCCTCCAACCAGGACGACATCGACCGGCAACATATTTGGCGCGTACCTGCTCAAGGTGGAGCGGCACAGCAGCTTAGCCCTAAGCGAGGCATTCAGTGGTCTCCCGTCATGACAGCCGGTAGAGGGGCGGTTCTGTGTCTTGCCTCAAGCGGCACTGCGGCAGCGCATGTGGCACGAGTTCAGGGTGCAGGTCTAATTCCGCTGATGTCTGATGCAGAAAGGGGAGCAGCCTTTCCCAAAGACCAGCTGGTCGAACCGGTGGCTGTGGAATTTCCTGCAGCTGATGGCATGATGATTCATGGTCAACTATTTTTACCACCGACACAACAAGAAGAGGAGAAGCGTCCAGCTGTGCTATTCTTTCATGGTGGGTCGAGGCGACAAATGTTATTAGGGTTTCATCATCGAGGTTATTATCATAATGCTTATGCAATGAATCAATACCTGGCCAGTAAAGGATATGTGGTGCTGTCAGTAAATTACCGGAGTGGCATTGGTTACGGTATGAAATTTCGGGAGGCCCTCAACTACGGGGCACAAGGAGCCAGTGAATATAATGATGTGATTGGGGCGGGTTTATATTTAAGAGGAAGAGCAGATGTTGATCCAGATCGTATAGGCTTGTGGGGAGGTTCCTATGGGGGATATCTGACGGCACTAGGTTTGGCTAAAGCCTCCGATTTATTTGCTGCAGGGGTAGATATACATGGTGTGCACGATTGGAATGTGGTGATCAGGAATTTTGTGCCCTCCTACAACCCAGAGCGCGCCGCAGCATTTGCTAAGCTGGCTTATCAATCCTCGCCTATGGCTTTTATTGATGGTTGGAAATCTCCTGTATTGGTAATTCATGGAGATGATGATCGAAATGTACCGTTTAGTGAAACGGTAGATTTGGTAGAAGCGCTGAGACATAGAGATGTTCACTTGGAGCAATTGATATTTCCGGATGAAGTTCATGGATTCTTACTGCATAAGAATTGGCTGGCTGCTTATCGGGCTACGGCCGACTTCTTTGACCGTATGCTGAAGAATAAGCCTTGATTTTGCTCCTCTCCTACACTTCCGAAGTCTTCAAAAACTTCGGAAGTGTAGGAAACCCAACTCACTCCTATGCCAGAACCCATCTCAAGATTGAGTAGGCTCAATGCCATTCTGCTCAAGTTGCAGAGCCGCCCTTTGGTATCCGTGCAACAGCTGGCAGAGCAGTTTGCCGTCAGTAGGAGAACCATCTATCGGGATATTGCAGCTTTGGAGGAATCTGGAGTGCCCATCGTTTCTTTAGACCGTAAGGGCTTTAGCTTGATAGAAGGTTATAATGTGCCCCCCGTCATGTTCACCGAGTCCGAAGCTAATGCCATGGTAGTAGCGGAAAAGATTATCGCCAAGTCCAACGATCAGTCCTTGGTCGCTGAGTTTAGCAAAGCGGTGGAAAAGGTCAAAGCCGTCTTAAAACATACACAAAAAGAAAAAGCTGATTTTCTATCCCAGAGAACGATCATAGGTAAAAACTGGGACAATGAGGTAAACAGCGATTTACTAGCTCCCATTCAAGAAGCCTTGACCGACTTTCACGTACTGCAAATTGCCTACCTGAAAGCGGAAGCTCAAGAGACAACAACTAGGCGGGTGGAGCCCTTTGCCATCTATCAAAATACCCTAGAAAAATGGGTCTTGATTGCCTGGTGCCGAATGAGAGAAGAATTTAGAAGCTTTCGAGTTGATCGCATCAAAGAATTACAAACTTTGGAAGAGACCTTCCCTCCCCACAAGCTTACCTTAAGCGAATATGTTGAAATGCAAAGGAAGATTCATGGCCATTAGGGGTAGCAAAAAATAATTCTCGTCAGTCTAAGTTTGTGACATAGGGTTGTCACAAACCCCATCTACCTTTAGGGTAATTCAATAACCAAATGAGCCATTATGCATTCTACCAATTATTTCAACACGCTTATCGAAATTGCAGAAGACTGTCCCATTCACTACGGAGAAGTTCCTCCGGTAAAAGGCGAAAAGAGATCCGTGGCCAATCTTCAATTTGACATGCTCTACGATCATCCCTATGAATATACATCGGATGAGATACTATTCTCCGTTTTTGCCACGCGCAAGGAAATTGCTCGGGCAGATATGGAACAGGAGCGCCAGCGCTATTTCTCCAAGGGCCATCCTTGTTTCCGCGCCTCCCCATTAACCAAGCGATATGGCTGGGGCATTCACGCCAATGCCGAAGGCAAGCTAGCCATGATCTCCTCGGATTCAGCCGCCTACCGCCAATTGCAGCAAGATACTTCGGTGACGAAGAAGAAGGCGATGCGCTCCCGGCGGAAGTGACCCTCGCCCTGCCACTCACCGGGTGAGTACTCACCCGGT
>ENA-UENT01000611-UENT01000611.1-marine-metagenome-genome-assembly--contig:-NODE-611-length-18812-cov-5.096278_pt1 | contig 18812 bp, 12 predicted proteins | sample MGYA00237879_ERZ529330 | MGnify/ENA primary metagenome ERZ529330 (study PRJEB26372, sample SAMN05368345) | marine metagenome | biome: cultured habitat; feature: ocean water; material: water; isolation... | reverse complement strand
TCTAATGCCTAAATGTGTGCATACGGTAGGTCTTAAAGACTTCGGAAGTCTAAGGCCTAAGGGTTATTCGTAGCGTAAGGCCTCCACGGGATTAGCTCGGGCTGCATGCAGAGATTTAAAGCTGATAGTGAACCAAGCCACCGCTAAAGCAGCGACACCTGCTAGTACGAAAACCCACCATTGCATATCGATGCGATAAGCAAAACTTTGAAGCCAATCTCCCAAGAAGTACCATACTAGGGGAACCGTGAGTAAGAAAGCAATGAATACCAAGCGGGTAAAGTCCTTGGATAGGAGTACCAATAGCTGAGGAATGCTCGCGCCTAAGATCTTTCTCACCCCAATCTCTTTGGTCCGTTGCTCCGTCACAATGGTCGCCAAGCCAAAGAGGCCCAAACAAGCAATTAATATGGCTAGGAACGCCAAAATACTGACTACACTGCTGACTTGCATTTCTGATTCATACAACAACGTAAAATGTTCATCCAAAAACTCATACTCAAAGGGACGATCGCCCATGATCGACCTCCATTTCCCCTCTATTCCCGAGATCGCATTCTCAATCTCTCCTCCCTCTAGTCGAATGGAGATTTCGCTATGTCGCCAATTTTGGACCGTAATGAATAGCGGTTCAATTTTATGATGGAGCGAATTGTAATTGAAATCCTTCACCAAGCCAACGACTTGCCCCATGGGTCCTTCCGGGCCTCCTACCTTCATTTTCTTACCAATGGGATCATCTCCCCAACCCAATTCGCGAGATAGGGTTTCATTGACAATGTAGGCATTTCCCATGTCCGTGCCTTGCTCCTGCGAAAACTCACGCCCCTTTAGCAATTCAAGATCATAAAAGGAAATATAATTGTAATCCACATTGAGAAAAGAGGATGATCCATTTTGAATACCTTCTTCGGATTCATAACTCAAGCTGGTTTGGTGTAAGTTGTTTCCCAGCCTTTGACCAGACTTAGTAACAGCTTCGACATGCGGGGTTTGAAGAAACTGCTCACGAAGTAAATCATAATTGTCATTGACCTCCCTATTCATGCTGATCAATAGGGTTTGGTCCCGATCGAAGCCTGTGTCCAGGGAGCGCATAAAGGCATGCTGCTGTGTGACTACCACGGTACTGATAATCAAGCCAATGGCAATGGCGAACTGCAAGACCACCAGGCCAGATCGGAGATTGATTTGCCCTGAACCACTACGTACCTTCTGCTTTCGGATAGCTGCCAAGGGGCGAAATCCTGACAATACAATAGCTGGATAGACACCTGATAACAGGCCTACCAGTATTCCAATACCTAAGACGGCCAATATCCAAAGCGGTCGCTGCCAGATAGCCAATTGCAAGTCGCGATTAGCAATCTCATTCATGGTTCCAACTAGCGCCTCAGCTAAGAAGACAGCTAGTACCATACTGATGACAGCCAGCAAGGTAGACTCCGCCAGAAACTGACCGATTAACTGCCAACGACGTGCTCCTATAGTTTTTCTTACGCCCACCTCCTTGGCTCGATGCATGGATCGGGCGGTAGATAAATTCATGAAGTTAATGCTGGCAATAAATAGAACAAACAGACCCAGCATCACAAACAATGATACATAGGATCGATCGTATTTGCGAAAGTTGTGATAATCGTGGGTAATATCTTTTGAACCTAAGTGTACATCCGTAATGGGTTGAACAAACAACTGCAGATAATCCAAAACTTCTTCGTCCATATGCCGCACGAGATAATCGGGGAACTTCTTTTCCAAGGAAGCTACATCCGTTTCTGACTGAAGCACTAAATAGGTCGTTAAGAAGTTGCTCCCCCATCTGCGCATCCAGACGTTGGAAGTATCGTGGGTCATGGAGCTGATCGACACCAAGGCGTCAAATTGCAAGTGAGAATTGTCTGGCAAATCCTCTATTACACCGGTAACCTTTAATGGATTTCGCCCTTCATCTTGAATCACCGACCCTATGGGATTTTTATCTCCGAAAAAATTCCGGGCTACTTGCTCACTGATCACCATACTATAGGGCTCAACCAGGGCTCGTTCAGGATCACCTTTCTTTAAATTGAAGTCAAAAATCTGGAAAAAGGTGGAGTCTACGGCGACTGTCTTGTCAATGAAAAGCTCCGTCTCCCCGACCTTATGCAGTTCTCTGCCTTGGTCATAGAAGCGCGTGAAATTAACGATCTCCGGAAACTCCTCTTGTAGGGTCTCTCCCATCAAGGGCATCGAAAGCGCCACTTTTTGAGAACTACTCTCTCCGAATTGCTGCACCTCATTCAAGCGATAGATCTGTTCGGCACGCTCATGCATCTGATCAAAACTCTGTTCGTGATTAACGAATAAAAAAACCAGCATGCAAATGGCCATCCCTACGGCCAGGCCCAAAATATTGATAACAGTATAGGTTTTACTTTTCCACAAATTGCGGAGTGCAACCGTCAGGTAATTCTTTAGCATGGTGAGGAGTTAAGGTGATTAATCGTCCTTCTTCAACAGGTCTCGTGGACAAGTATACGGTGGGATTCAAAGCTTACTATCATTGAGGCCTTGCATCTCGTTTTTCATTATTCCTGAGCACGATATCTGTCGAAGCGTCTTTATCTATACAATGGACCCGCAATTGTAGCAAAAGTTGCTTATAGCCTCTTTTTTAGACGGTAAAAGAAGCGTTTGGGAAATGTAAACGAGTGTGCGAACCCGCTACCAACTTGATTCAAATAGATAAATGTTGTATTTTGCCTACAAAGTAAAACATAATATACCTGATAAGGTCTGCAAAATAGTACAAAACATGAAAGGCACTTACCTAGGAGAGTTTGAAGAACTGCTATTATTGGTGATCCTGATTCTAGCAGAGGAAGCATACGGTGTGAGTATCAAGGAAGAAATCCATCGACGCACGGATCGTTCTATTAGCCGGGGAGCCCTGCACACTTCTTTGACCAGATTGGAGAAGAAAGGATACATCACATCTGATTTCGGTGAAGCTACGCCCGTAAGAGGTGGCCGCCGTAAGAAGTACTACACGCTCACGCAAGAAGGCAAAAAGGTACTCGAGGCGGTGCGTAATCTGCGAGAAAACCTATGGAAAGCAGTCCCGAACTACAAACTTGGCTTACAATAATCTCGCCCTATGTCTAATCCAATCACCCCACCGAGATTCTTTCAGCGACTATTTGAATGGTTCTGTGATTCTGATCTCTATGAGGAACTAGCTGGAGATCCGGAAGAAGAATTCCTGAGGAATATACAGCAAAAGGGATTGAGCAAAGCCCGAGCCTACTACAGGAAGGAAGTCCTCTGGCTCATTCGTCCTTCTGTGATCAAGCGCCTATCATTACCCAACTTTATACCCGATTCTGTTATGTTTAAAAATTATCTAAAGATTGCCCTGCGCAGCTTGAGCAGGCAGCTGGGCTACACCTTGACCAATGTTACAGGTTTAGTGCTGGGGCTCGTAGCCTGTTTACTGATCTTGCTGTACGTTTGGGATGAATCCCGCTATGATAAGGGATTTGAAAAAGGGGCCAACATTTATCGACTAAACACTCGATTGGTTCTTCCTGATCAACAATTAGATCTTGCACTCGCTGCTGGACCGGTAGCTCCAGCCTTACAAGAGGCTTATCCGGAAATACAATCCATCGTCCGATTGGCCTTTCCTTGGTCTGATCCATTGGTGAAACAGGGCGATCGACAATTCTACGAAAAGGGCGTACTATATGCCGATTCTACCTTTTTTGAGGTATTTGATTTCCCGGCCGTTGAGGGTAGTCTACAAAAAGCATTGGATGCCCCCTATACCGCTGTTATCACCGCTGATTTTGCCCAAAAATACTTTGGGCGTGAATCCGCCTTAGGAAAGCAACTCACGATCAATGATGACTTATATACCATTACAGGAATCATTGGCAGCAAAGCCGAGCGAACCCACCTGCAAGCCAATTGCCTAATTTCTTTTGCCACCTGGGTGCGGGAGCGGCCTCATACGGAAACCAATTGGACTTGGACCAGTTTTCCTACCTATCTACTTCTACAGCCACACACGGACATATCCGCCTTCTCTCAGAAAATCAGCACCTTCCCTAGGGAGCGAATGGGAGAAGAGGCTTGGGGAGAAACCGCTACGCTTTTGAATGTAGAGGCCTTTAATTCGATCTATTTCAATGAACCCCTATTGGGAGAATTGGATCAAAAGGGTAGTAAAACCTATCTCCTTTTTCTGGGGGTTACCGCTGGATTCATTCTCATCATGGCCTTGCTAAATTTTGTCAATCTATCCACAGCTAGGGCAAGTATTCGTGCCAAGGAAATTGGCGTCAGAAAAACCATCGGTGCGGAAAGAAGACAGCTTGTACAACAATTCTTAATGGAGAGTGGCTTGCTAGTGTTCTCGGCCTTCCTTCTAGCTATAGTACTTACCACTGTTATACTTCCTAGTTTCAATGCCCTAATCGATCGCCAACTGAGTTGGTCTCAAATCCCGCTATTCGAGGCCATGGCCATGGCAATTGGGGCCTGTATGCTGATCAGTCTATTGGCAGGTCTCTATCCTGCCTTCTTTCTCTCCGCCTACTCCCAGGCCGGCTTATTCAGTGCCGCTTCTAATGGGAAAAGTTCCTCCTTCTGGCCCTATTTATCCGGTTTTCAGTTCGCCACCTCTACCAGTCTAATCATTTGCACTATCGTGGCTTGGCAACAGGTACAATATCTATTACATCAGGATCCAGGCTTTCCGGTGGACCGGAAAATTGTCCTGAACTTTGGGAAAGATACCAGCACTTTAGCCCAACTTCCTCAAATAAGAGAAGAACTGCTCCAACTTCCAGCTGTTGAGGAAGTCTCCACCAGCTCACATATCCCATCTGAAAGTCCGTACGGCGTTTTCTTAAGTGTTGCGGAGGAGACCGGAGAGCGTCATGAAGCAGAGATCGCCATGTATTCGGTGGATCAACATTTCTTAGCGCTTTATGAATTGGAGCTGCTAGCTGGGCAAAACTACACGAAGCTGATCTGCACGGATTCCACTGCTGAACTACTGGTCAATGCTGCGACGGTAGATCTATTAGGATTTGAGAGCCCCGAAGAGATTATCGGTAAGGAGTTCTATCAATGGGATAGAACGGGGAGAGTGGTCGGTGTCGTAGAAAATTTTAACTTCCAATCCTTACATGAAGAAATTGGTCCTCTAAGTTTCCAACTGCGTCCTGAGCTGTTCGAAAAACTGACTGTCCAATTCTCAGGCGCGGCTTCTATTCCCAATACGCTGACACAGCTCCAGGGCAAATGGAACGAAGTGGCGGGGCATCTCCCCTTCCAGTATAGTTTCCTCGATGAACGTTTGGCGCAACAATATGAAAAGGATGAACGCTTTGCTAGCCTTAGTTTCCTCTTCTCCATCGTAGCTATATTTATTGCTTTGCTTGGGATGATGGCCTTAGTAGGCTATAGCTGCCGCCGCAAAGCCAAAGATATTGCGGTGAAGAAGGTTTTTGGGGCGTCCGTTGCACAGATCATCTGGTCCTTATTTCAGCAATTCAGCAAACCTGTACTGTGGGGATGGCTTCTGGTCGTATTTCCCGTCTACTATCTGTTGAACCAATGGCTGAACGACTTTACCTATCGCATCGACATTAGTTGGATGGTTTTATTGGGAGCCGGGTTGATTGGCATGCTGCTGAGCTTCATAGCTGTTTTCAGTCAGAGTTTCTCCACGGCTACTGCCAACCCTACCAATTACCTAAAGGACAATTAGAGCCTTGAAGATGCCTAAGCCAGGAGAAGGTTCGCACCTGGCTTAGGCAACCAACAGCCTTTCCCGATTCTACAACATAGATCGCTCAAATACCCCCCTCTAGCTGCCCCCAAGGTGCACGAGACCTCATCATCTTCTATTCCGGTTTTCTTCCTATCTCAAATTTGATAACTTAGGACCTCTAGATTTGACCCAGTAGCTAATTTAATGTCCTCTTTATGGAGAGATACTTCCATCGATCTATGTTGTTCAAATGCCTGTTGGTCCTAGTACTGCAGACGATCCCCAAGCTGATTCCAGCTCAATCTATAGTACCGGGCGAATCCATCTTTGACACCACCGGATATGTAGAATATCTACCGGGCAATCTTCCCATTGTCATTTCCGTGCCGCACGGAGGTTATTTGCAGCCCCTTGATATTCCTAGGCGAAATTGTAGTGGCTGCGTGTACAACCGGGATCTCTTTACGCAGGAATTGGCGAGAAGCATCATCGACGACTTTGTTGCTACGACGGGTTGTTACCCACACGTTATCATCAATCTATTGCATCGAAATCGTTTTGATGCCAATCGATCGATCGAAACCGCAGCCGACGGGGATCCGACTGTAGAAGATGCCTATCATAGTTATCATGCCTTTATCGACCTGGCTAAAGCACAAGTTGAAACGGACTATGGCCGCGGGTTATTTCTGGATCTACATGGTCATGCTCATACGATTCAGCGGGTAGAATTGGGGTATCGTTTGAGTCGCAGCCAGCTCCAGCAAACGGATAGTCAACTCAATCAAGCAACATTGATCGAGGAAAGTAGCATCAGGACTTTAGTAGGAGATAACCTACAAGCCTTGTCCCATGCAGAGCTGTTGAGAGGCAGTACTAGTTTAGGCACGCTGTTAGAAGATCAGGGGTTTCGGGCGGTGCCGAGTAGGCAAGATCCATTCCCGATAGGGAGTGAGGCTTATTTTAGCGGTGGTTACAATACCGGAAGGCATAGTTCCGAAAACGGAGGCAGGATTGATGGCATACAAATAGAGTGCAATCAGGACATTCGCTTTGATGAGACCACGCGAGAAAAATTCGCAGATAGCCTAACCCTGAGCATTAATGAGTACTTACAGCTCCATTACTTTGATCAATACCAATCCAACTATTGTGGTTTAACCACTCAAACCTCGGAGGAATCTAAACCGGAACGGATCACCGTATTTCCAAACCCTGCTAGGGATCAGATCAATCTGAACACTCCAACTGTACCGCTGCAGCTAACGATCCAAAATCACTTGGGTCAGAAAGTACGTTCACTGAGTTGGAAAGGAGGTCCCATTGACATCCAAGATTTACCTAGCGGTTTTTACCTTATCTCAATTAGGAAAAATAAGGAATGGATCAGTACCCAACCATTGATCAAGCACTAGCCCTAATGCCTGGCAATCATCATCTTGCACAGCAGCCGAATCAGTCTAGGCTAATCTAACCCATATTTATCCAATAAATACACTAAAGCCGCCATGGCTGCCGCTCCGGCATCTAACTCACGTTTGTTGACAACCTCTAGTACATCAGCAGCCGTGTGATGATAATCAAAGTAACGCTGCGAATCCGGTTCGAAGCCAAACAACAGACCTTTCTGTGATTTCAAGCCACCGATATCGGCTCCGGAGCCCCCTTTGGACAACCGCAAGCCATAAGGTTCGAGAAGCGGGAGCCATTTATTCACCTTTCTAAATTTCTTGCTGAAGACACTTTCGTCAGCATCCGCCGTGAATCCTCTGGGCGTAAACCCGCCGCGGTCGGATTCGATAGCTGCCATATGATATTCACCAGCAGCATCTGAAGCCACTTGATAAGCTCTTCCGCCAGCCAAGCCATTTTCTTCATTCATAAACATGACACAGCGCAAAGTTCGTTTTGGCTGGTATCCCAGGGCCTTAAGGACCCGAAATACCTCCATTGACTGCACACATCCGGCACCATCATCATGAGCACCTTCCCCCACATCCCATGAATCTAGGTGTCCACCTACGAGGATGATTTCATCTGGATGGGTAGACCCCTTAATTTCTCCAATTACGTTGTATGAAAGTTTAGGGCTTCTCATCTTACTAGTATTGCGGATATAAACGCGCACCTCTTCCTCCTCTAAAAGGCTACTCAACATATCTGCGTCCATCGTGCTAATTCCCAAACCCGGAATGGGCACCACTCCTTCTTCATACATCATTCCGCCAGTGTGAGGAATATCATCCAAGCCTTGAGTCATAGATCGAACCAGAGCCGCCACTGCCCCTAGGCGAGAAGCCCTAGAAGCGCCCAATGCTCTTTGATCTACTGCTCCACCATAAGCAGCGAAGGTATTCATCTGTCGGGGATCCATTGGTCGATTGAAAAACACGATCTTACCTTCCACCTTTTCTCTGCCTAGTTTTTCCAGCTCATCCAAGCTCTTTACCTCTACCACTGGCGCAGTTACCCCTTTGGGGCCGGTACCTATGGAGTTGCCCAAACTCAAGGCATCCAGATCCAAGGATCCCATCTTAAATGAATTCACTACACGAACGATCTCTTTGTCTCCACGGACCCAATGTGGGACCATACATTCCTGCAGATATACACTATCCAGAGACATCGTGTCCAGCATCTGCCTAGTGTACTCCACCGCGGCAGCAGCCTGCGGAGAACCGCCTAATCTGGCTCCAATATCTTTAGTTAAGCTCCTTAACCAATTGTACGCCTGGCTCTCAGTCATAGCCTCGTCGTAGATCTTTCTGATAAATCGAGCATCATCCTCATACTTGGCCGACTGTCCATAAACAACAGTAAATGAACAGCTTAGGAAAAACAAACAAGAAAATAAGTAAGGAAGGGATTTCATCTTTCTGGTTTTTATAGGCGAAACTAAGCCATTAGCTGGAATTTTTGTGAATTTGTTAAAATGCCAAGAAAACGAAAAAAAAATTTCAGTAAAGCTCCTGAAATGGCATCTTTAATGGGAACAGAAAAAAATTCCGCGCATTAATTCTTCACCAATCAAAATTTTGCAAGAAACCTCAATGGGAAACAAAATACCGGAATTAAAAATGGCAATTTCAACATATGTATTCTTCTGAAATCCACTGAAAGGTCGATTTATATATTTTTCAGAAGAAAAAGGTAATTTTAGTGGTGCAATTGAAAAAAGTTTAAGTTTTTTTTAATAAATTTGTAATTGTAAAACTTACAATAAGTAAGAAACAGAAAAAATCAGCGAAGGCTGTTTTAAAATATAATTTGGTTTTATTTGGTTAGGGCTGAGGTAGTGCTGTGGTGGCGCTGCCTCTTTTTTATTTTTCCTACCTCCTTTCTCCTCTATTTTGCTTTTTCTCTCAGAATACTTCACTATATTTTTAAATATTATATTTTTTTATATATTTGCATCGTATGCGTTGCTCTTCTCCCCTTGGAGCAATTCCTACAGCTGGATGCACTCCAGTCTTGGCTAAAGAAACTCCTTAGCTTCCCCTCCCCAACTAAAAATAATCCTCTAGCTCAGTCCAGATACAGTCTGGCACCTACTGATGGTAGCTGTTAGCCATAATAGGCTATAACAGGCTTCATCGTTGTAAGGGTAAGAGACAAAACAGCACTCTAACGTACATACTATAGCAGTACTATGAACATGAACACGAATCCACCGGAACTTGACAATCGGTTACTGGCTGGAAGCGTAACCCTCACACATTTTGAAACACGGTTTTATAGGAATGTCGCTCTTCCTGAACAACAACAAAAGGAAGGATCAGGCCATCGGCCCTCTGATGGAACCTGAAGATTAGCAGAGTAGAAGGTGAATTTCACTTTCGCTCTGCTACATTCTTTGATGGGGGTACGCTTTATCTCTCAAAGGTAGCTACAATGCGCAACTGGCTGTCGTTACTCAGTGATAGATCCTGTTGATTAGCTATTTGATAGCCCTTCTTGGGCTCAAAGGTGAGCTGTTGCTTGGATTGAATCAGAGGAGAGTCGGTTTTATTGGTAATCGAGACCTTATTTACGGCGGCTTCCTCAAACTCGATGGACAATAGCCGAGTTTTAAGGGTGGAATCCAGGGCCGTATAATCCACTCGGACCAACTCATTCGAAACCACTACGCTATCCACCCCGTACTTGTCTTTCCATGCTGGCTTGTTAATGTCAGAACGGATAAAGATGGCTAGTTCTTTTTCAAAATCTACTTCCTCTTGGGTTTTCTGTTCCTTTTTACCATTGATCTCTATCTCCTTCTTGATCTTTGGGTTTTCCGCTTTTAAACGGGCTATTTCCCCTTCAAAAAACGCCCTAAGATCAAAGAAGCTTTTCTCTTCTTGGCCTGATCCGGTTACAGCACTAGATTGACAGTGAAAAGTGAGCAAGGCCAATAGCCCTGCCAATAATACGTGAGAAAGACGAATCATAGGCTGGTTCGGTTAATGATATAAAGATCGAAATGTTCAGCAGTAACAGTGCTATGAGATCAGCAGTTCTCCATCCATTTCTGCGGGTACATCCAAGTCAAATAAATGCAAAATGGTTGGCGCTAAATCTCCCAGTTTACCATCCTTCAGCTGCTTGCCCTCGGCTTCATTACTAACAAAGATACAAGGTACTGGGTTCTTCGTATGTGCTGTATTTGGACTTCCATCTTCATTTTGCATGAAATCAGAGTTGCCATGGTCCGCAATCACAATGACATCATAATCATAGGCTAATGCCGTTGTGATCAAGTCTTTGGCACAACTATCCACCACTTCTGCTGCCTTAACAGCCGCTGAAAAGACACCAGTATGCCCCACCATATCCGTATTGGCATAATTCAAGCAAATAAAATCGGGTTGGTTAGATTTGATGTCCGCCACGATCGCCTCCGTCAATTCTGGAGCGCTCATCTCCGGCTGTAGATCATAGGTAGCCACCTTCGGAGAGGGGATCATGATACGGCGCTCTCCCGGAAATTCGGCTTCACGCCCCCCAGAGAAGAAGAAGGTCACGTGCGGGTATTTCTCGGTCTCGGCAATACGAACCTGAGTTTTTCCAGCTTCAGCTAATACTTCGCCAAGTGTATTCTTTAAGTCTTCTTTCGTAAAGAGTACTTCTACGCCTTCGTAGGTATCATCATAACGAGTCATCGTCATATAATGCAGATCCAACTTTTGCATATCAAAGTCGGGCATGTCCTTTTGCGTCAGCACCTCTGATATCTCCCTGGGACGATCCGTTCTGAAATTGAAACAAAGCACAGCATCTCCATCCTTAATAGTGGCGATAGCATCCCCAGCTTCATCCACACAGCGAATAGGTTGTAGGAACTCGTCCGTTTCACCGGTAGCATAACGTTTTTCTACCAGACTTAAAACGTCCTTCGAAGCTTCTCCTTCTCCCTTAACCAAGAGGTCATAGGCCAATTTGATCCGCTCCCAGCGCTTATCTCTATCCATAGCGTAATAGCGGCCAATTACACTGGCCAACTCCGTGGGTTGTCCCTTGATATGGCCCAATAGATCAGCTAAATACCCCTTCCCTCCTTTTGGACTGGTATCTCGCCCATCCATAAAGGCATGAATATAGATCTTCGTCAGGCCTGCGGCTACGGCAATATCAGACAATGCTTTCAAGTGATTGATATGAGAATGAACTCCACCATCAGAAACCAATCCAATCAAGTGTAGGGCTTTATCTTCTCGCTTAGCATATGCCAGCCCAGCTTGCAAAGCTTCGTTGCCTGCCAATGTCTCCTCTCTGATGGCCTTATTTATTCTTGCCAATTCCTGGTATACAATCCGGCCTGCACCAATATTCAAATGTCCAACCTCGCTGTTACCCATTTGCCCATCTGGCAAACCTACCTCTTCTCCATAGGTCACCAATTCAGAATTTGGGTATTGCTTATATAAGCTGTCAATGTAGGGAGTATTGGCCTGAGTGATGGCACTCACTTCGGGTTTTGGGCCATGGCCCCACCCATCTAGGATAGCTAAAAGGACACGATTCTGCTTCATGGGCACAAAAATAGCAACTTCAGCCTGAAGTGGAAATAAGTTAAAGAGAACTTCTTGTTAATTCTACACTAAGCAAAACGTACTGAGTCACTGTCATTTAGAAAATTTTAACAATTGCCCTACCTTACTCGCATGCATATGCAACAACATTTCAATAAAAACCTAAAAATCAGACAATTACACCATCTTTATTGCAAAAAAAATGGTCATTGATACACGAAATACTAGTTCAGGGCGTTATTAGATGTGGAAAGGTTCAACCTTTCGGAACTTCAAGGCGTTACTTCCAAATTGAAATATCGTCTTAAAGATGGATTGATTATTCAATGAATTTTCAATCTTTTTGAATAAATTAGTATGAACTTGAATATGAGTTGAATCACATACTAATTAAGGAGGAAAACGGTACACCACAAGGCTGCTCTTGAATTGCCCATCAACTGCTAGTTGTGGCTAGCCCTCCTTCCTCCAACACTGTTAACTAAATAGCAATACCATGAAAACGCTATTGTTTGTAATGCTTTTTTCATCGCTAACTACTACTAACGATTTCAGCCTAGCTAGTATTTCGAGAGCTATGAATAGTGGTGATGCAGAAGCTTTGGGGCAGTATTTTGATAATTCAATAGAGTTATCAGTAATGGAAAATGAAGACATTTACAGTAAAGCACAAGCTGTGCAGATTGTAAAGGACTTCTTTAACCAGCACACTCCCAAATCTTTTAGTCAGCTTCATCATGGGTCCTCCCCAGCTAGCGACTCGCAGTACTGCATTGGAAATCTTGTGACTTCTGACAACACGTATCGTGTGTACATCTACATGAAAATGAATGGAGCTAGTACAGTAATACAGGAGATCAGATTTGACCAGGAGTAAACGCTACCAGAAAATAGCTTCCAAGGTTGAAGCATAAATAATCCCAAGATAGAAAAGGAGTCGGTGTTCATCGACTCCTTTTCTTGTTTTAAGCATCCTCTTAAGTACCTTACGTCACTATAGTCTTCAGCGCTCCTACCACCTTATCCATATCCTTCAAGGTACAATATATATTTGGTGAGATCCTTAGTCCTCCCGTTGGTGCGCCAGCTATGCCAAAATCACGATACAATTGATCAAATAGCTTTCTCGGTTCCTGGCCAGGAATCCGTAGGATCGTCACACCACCGCTTAAGGTTTCGCTCAAAGGAGTAGTAAACTCCGCCTGGGGAAGGTGCTTGCCTATTTGCGCTTTTAGATACGTATTCAATTGTCTGACTCGAGCTTCGACATTCGCCTTGCCAATCGACTGGTGGAAAGCAATGATGTCTGGCATAGCACTTGTCGAAGGGGTATTACGCTGCCCTAATACCGCTACTTTCTCATCCAAGGTACTATGATCCTCCTGCCAACCCGCCGCGATAATATTAGGCCAAATCGTAGCTTGATGTGCCTCATCTACGTACAGCACTCCATTTTCCAGTGGCCCCATCAACCACTTATGGGCACTACCACTGTAAAAACTACATCCAATATCTTTCAGATCTAGATCCAGAAAACCGAAGGACTGAGCTCCATCAACTAGAGTCAGAATCCCCTTTTCGCGGGCCATTGAACAGATCTCCTTGGCGGGCATGGCTAAGCCACTTACATTGGAAATATGGGAAAATGCAATTAGTCGGGTATTAGGAGTGGCAGCCTTCGTAAAAGCCTGTAGTAGTTCTTCAGGCGAACTCGGCTGCGCCGGAACAGCAATTACTTTTACCTTGAAGCCTTCTCGTCGAGCTCGATTCTGCCAGGCGATGAGATTGGTAGGATGATTTTGTTCCCATAAGATCACTTCGTCGCTTGGTTTAAAATCGATTCCGTTGACGATGATATTATTGCTCTCGCTTGTATTGCGCGTAATCGCGACTTCTGCAGTGGACACCCCTAAATACTCGGCCAACATGGTCAAGGCTTCCTCGCGCACTTTGGCAAAGACCGCACGATTCTGAAAGGATACGTCTCGGGCTAAGGCATCCGTGTACTGATTGACTTTTTCATAAATGAAATGTGGACTAGGACAGAGATTGGCCGCATTCACGATCATCTTATCTGGGGCAATTAGAAATTGCCTTTTCACCATTTCCCAGTATTTCTCATCCAAGGGTCCATCCTCCCCCCTGAACGGTAGGCGTGGATAGTGAGGAGAATCATTAGCCAGGAGCTGGGTACCAGGTGCCAGTAGCGTAGCGGTAACTCCCGCACCAATTTTTCTAAGGAAGTTTCTTCTTTTTTGAATGCTTGAACGGATCATATTGGCAGTTTATGAATCTAGGAAAGGATTTAGGTCGATCGACTGCTTTGAAGATAGCTTATTGTCTGCATAATATCTAGGATTGTAAACGATCTGGATCGCCGCTAGCCTCCAACAAGCATTTTGACCAATTCATCGCATAAAATTTTAAGTCAAACTTCCTTAGGGATAGCAATTAGTTAGTAAATTAAGAGTATGTTTAAAATTCCAGGATTGTGTGAGGGTGAGCAAATTTTGTTCTGAGTGAGGCAAAAAACGTAGACATACCTGGAAGGTACGGCGAGGCTTTTTAACGAAGCACAGGAGAAAATTTGCCGCTCGCAGCCGATTAATGGGAATTTAAACATACTCTAACAGTCTCTGCCAACAGAAATGCGACTATGAATCCTTCAACATCTACACCTCCTACGCTGATCGAGCGATTTTACCATTGGGAAAGCACCACTCCCAATGCCATTTTCTTGCGTCAGCCCAAGGGAGCGCATTGGAAAACCTTAAGCTATGCCGAAGCTGGACAAGAAGCGCGGAAGATGGTCACGGCCTTGCGCGAAAAAGGGCTCAAACCAGGAGACCATATCGGTATTTATTCCAAAAATTGCTATCACTGGATATTGGCGGATTTAGCCATCTTGATGGGGGGCTATGTGTCTGTACCACTTTATGCCAGCTTACCTAAGGATCAATTGGCGGAGGTGATTGAGCTAGGAGATTTGCAAGCCATTTTTTTAGGTAAATTGGATAATTGGGGAGATAGAGGAACAGCTATCCCAGAAAGCGTATTGGCCATTAGGTTTCCGCACTATGCCGGTAATGCTGAGGTGACTGTAGGTGAGGAATGGGACGAGCTTATAGCTGCAAGTAGACCTAGCACCGACAATTTTGTACCCGACTTGGATGATCTTTGGACCATTAAGTTCACCTCGGGAACCACAGGTACACCGAAGGGGGTTATGCATGTGCATCGATCTCCGGCCATGATTATGGAGAATGAGTTGAAAACCGACTGGATCGGCGTTGGCCAGCTGAAGCAGGTTCGAACATTTTCTTACCTCCCGCTTAACCATGTCGGCGAAAGAATTGGCGTAGAATTACCAACGATCTGGATGGGGGGTATGATGTCTTTCGCAGAAAGTCTAGATGCCTTTGCCCAAAATCTGCAAGATACGCAGCCCACCCTATTGTTTGCCGTACCCCGCATTTGGACAAAATTCTACCTGGGTGTCACTGCCAAGATTCCACAAAAGCGACTCAATACACTACTGAAAATCCCCGTTCTCTCTGGCATCATCAAAAAGAAACTGAGAACGGCTATGGGCATGCGCGATCTACAAGTCGCCGCAACTGGTGCCGCCATCACTCCCGCCTTCATTAAGGACTTTTTCAAGCAATTAGACATCCATCTCGTCGAGGCGTATGGCATGACGGAGGTTTGCGGTTCCATGACCAACGGGACAGATCTTAAGACACCCAATGACTCCGTCGGGCAAGCCGTCCCATTTGGCGAAGTTCGTATTAAGGAGGGGTCAGGGGAAATATTGATGAAAAGTCCCTACATGATGACCGGCTACTACAAAAACCCTGAAAAAACGGCCGAAGTTTTAGTAGACGGTTGGATGCACAGTGGCGATCGCGGCACCCTGGACGACAATGGATTTGTCCGGGTAATCGGCAGAGTGAAGGATGCTTTCAAGACCTCCAAGGGGAGCTATGTCACGCCGAATCCACTGGAGGAAGTCATTATGAAGAATGAATTTGTGGAACAGGTATGTGTAGCAGGTCTAGGAATTCCCCAACCCATAGCCATAATCAATTTATCGGAAATCGGGGCTACTGCAGATAAAGCACAGGTGGAACAATCTATGCTTAGCACCATCGAAGGGCTCAATAACACCCGTGCCAAATTCGAACGCATATCCACCGTCGTGATCCAGCAAACCCACTGGTCCATTGACAACGAACTACTAACCCCGACCCTAAAAGTCAAACGCGGCAAGATGGATGACCGCTTTGGACAGGATTACCTGGGCTGGCATGAAGCGAGTGATACGGTGATCTGGATGTAGATGATCACCTGGATGTTGGCATTAGTCATCCGGTAATAAGAATACAATGCGCCAGAAGCAAGCCCTTAAGGGAAGGATACCCACAATATGACTAAAATTTAGTAGCTTTTAGATTAGTAGGTAGTGTGACAATAGATAGATCCCGATTGCCATTGTGACACCACTTAAGCATTCAAACACAATGAAGAGACTACTTTATTTCCTAGGTGGGCTACTACTCCTAGTGGCAATCGGCTGGTTCATTCTGGAGAAAAAACTGAACGCTGGCAGTCTTGAACCAGATAATACCGTCTGGGAATCCTACATCGGCCGGGACACTACCGTGGGTATCTTACCAGACCAATATGCCAACTACTTCACCTATACCTTAGCACGGACTGATAATGACATGGCCTTTCGGATCAAAGGGAAGTTTCCGGATACGCGCTATTTCAGCTTCAATGTCTACAGTCTTGGCGACAATGCTACACAAGGCTCGCTGGTAGATTACCAAATTGAAACCGACTCGGGAAAACCCAATCCTTTCCTGGTGCATAAGGATAGCGCCGAAGTGGGCGAGAACTTCACTGTACATATTGTACCAGCCAAACACAAGGATCAAAATCTGCCCAACCTACTCCCCTTCCGAGATGATGTGAAGCTATTATTGATGGTGATCCGCTTGTACGACTATAATATTGATGACTTTGGCGGAGTGGAGTTCCCCACCGTAGAAGCCTTTACGATCAAAGGAGAAGCAAAAACGGTGGCCTTTAAGCCCGTGCGCCTACCGACGGCTTTGAATCTACGCAGCATTGTGAGAAGAGTAAGCCTACCTGGAATGGTCAAGCGCTTGGGACTAGTGTTTCAAACCGAAAACACCGTCTCCTTGGATGGCCCACGTAGCAATAAAAAGTACTACTCCCTCCCCTTTCACGCCATTGATACCAGAGGGTATATTGAGAACAATGACAATCGATACTTGCTCGCAGCCATTACCAAAAAGGAAGACGAGGTATTTGTATTTCGATTTAAATCCCCTTCCTATACCCATGGCCCTGAGGATATCAATCAGACGGATGTTCGATATTGGTCTTTCAACCTGGGCAACGCGGCCACCTACAACTTCAATGCCCTGAAGGACGAAGATGCAAAACTAGATGCCGACGGTTATGTCAATATCGTCTTAGCCAGTCCCGACGAGGCCGTGGAAGCGCAAGCCCAAGCCCTAGCTTATAACTTCATGGAATGGAACATGCCCTGGCAAAAGGGTTTCATTCTATTCAGACACATGCTCGCTAATCCTGAGTTTGAAGCTCAAATCGATGACGTTCCTCCTATCTCAGAAGGGATGACTGAATTTGAATCGACAGAGGGGCAGAAGTTTATGGGAGATTATGCACCGCAAGGACTCAGAATGTCGAAGGAAGATTTTCTAATGGAATATAGTACGCAACAGGTACAAGCAGCAGAACAGTAGTTTTTAATCACATTGAACGATAAGCAATATGATAATCTCAGATTGGTTGAATGATCCGGATTCCGGAAAACACGTGGTATTAGTCACTCTCCTATTTTTTGGAGCCATTGAAACCTTTGGTGGGCACTACAAAGGCACCAAAAGGACCCGGGACGACTGGATCATGGAATTCTTGAGCTTCTTTTTATTGAGTATCAATAGCTATATCGTGCTTTTCGGTATCATCTATCTCGGAAAAACTGTATTTCCAGATGCTTACAACAGTTGGGCTGGACTGAGTTGGTGGATTGCTGTTCCCTTGTACGTTTTGGTAGATGATCTAGCTCAATACTGGTATCACCGCTCTGCGCACGAATACGACTTCTTATGGAAACACCATCGCCCTCATCACGCCGCAGAGGAGATGGGCGTAATGGTTTCCTGGAGAAACTCATGGCTCTATTACCTTTTTCTACCTAACATCTGGTGGGTGGCCATCTGCACCTTTCTCGGGATGATTCCAGCCACGGTAATGGGTTTGATCTTCAAGCAATTGATCGTTACCAGTTCGCACAGTACCTGGAAATGGGATGAATATCTATATCGGATCAAGTTCTTAAGTCCCGTGATGTGGATCGTCGAACGAATCATTATCACCCCTGCTTTCCATTATGCCCACCATGGCAAATCCAAAGCGGATAACATCAGTGATCCCAATGGAAACTTCGGCAATGCCTTCTCTATCTGGGATCAGCTTTTTGGCACCGCTACTTTTACCCGCCAATTCCCCACAGAATTTGGCTTACAAACCGACCCCAAGGATAGCTGGTCGGCTCATCTGTTTTACCCCTTCGTACGGTCAAAAAAGGAGGGGAGTGAAATAGGGCGTGACTTTCAACGGGAGAAAACAGCCAGCTTGGAAGCTGTGCAAGTGGAGCTCGAAGCCGGAACCCATCTCTGGTGCCAATGCGGATACAGCAAAAATCAACCCTTCTGCGATGGGTCACACCATGGCACCAAATTCACACCGATTGCTTTCACCCTTGAAAAGAAGCAGAAGATGAAGTTGTGCAACTGTAAACAGTCGAAGGTGGGCCCCTTTTGTGATAACACGCATCTAGACTTGATTAAAGCAAATCCCGACGTGGAGTAAGATTAGAATTGGCTACAGCATAAGGCATTGGACTGATTTAAACTAATTGGCTGTTGACGAGGCCAAAGCATTGAATTTACTGGCGAAGCTCTTTTTGAGTTTCATAC
>ENA-UENT01000608-UENT01000608.1-marine-metagenome-genome-assembly--contig:-NODE-608-length-18837-cov-3.226069_pt1 | contig 18837 bp, 18 predicted proteins | sample MGYA00237879_ERZ529330 | MGnify/ENA primary metagenome ERZ529330 (study PRJEB26372, sample SAMN05368345) | marine metagenome | biome: cultured habitat; feature: ocean water; material: water; isolation... | reverse complement strand
GGAAGTAGGGAGAATAGTGAAGTCGACCAAAAAGAAAAAGTTGTGTTTGCAGCGCCATGGCTAAAGCTGCAACGGCAATCCATAGGTTACTGTAAAGTATAAGATCAATGAACTTGATCAGCCATTTCTGCATAGGCAGTTGCTCGGAACTAGAAATACTTAAAGTTATGTCCGTTTTCTATGCGAAGCAAGGTCTCGTAAATTAGCTTTATCACATTTTCCACATCTTCTTTGTGCGCCATTTCTACGGTGGTATGCATGTACCTTAATGGTAAAGAGATCAAGGCGGAGGGAACACCTCCGTTGCTATAGGCAAAAGCATCTGTATCCGTACCTGTGCGTCTTGAAGAAGCCTCGCGCTGGAACGGAATTTCTTTATCGGAGGCTGTGTCAATGATGAGATCTAATAGTTTGTTGTGGACGGCAGGTGCATAAGTAACAGAAGGTCCTTTGCCCGACTGCACATCACCTATCTTTTTAGGCTTGACTAGGGGAGTATGGGTGTCATGCGTAACATCTGTTACAATCGCTACATCTGGTTTGATAGTGTGGGCTACCATCTCCGCACCTCTCAATCCCACTTCTTCCTGCACGGCATTGACAATATATAAGCTGTAGGGGAGTTCAACCTTATTTTCCCTGAGCATACGAGCCACCTCTGCAATGCAAAAACCTCCGAGTCTGTTATCCAATGCCCGCCCAACGTAGTAGCGGTTATTCAATACGCTGAATTCATCTTCGAATGTAATCACACAACCGACGTGGATACCCATCTCTAACACTTCATCTTTATCCTTAGCTCCCACATCAATAAAAATGTTATCTAGTTTCGGCGTTAAATTGGCATCACTACCTCGCCGAGTATGGATAGCAGGCCAGCCGAAGACGCCTTTGACAATTCCTTTTTTGGTGTGGATGTTTACTTTTTTGGAAGGGGCAATGAGGTGATCAGAACCGCCATTGCGGATGACATTGATGAAGCCATTCTCATTGATATAGTGAACGTACCACGAAATTTCATCTGCGTGCCCTTCAATCACTACCTTATAGTCCTGACCTGGGTTTATAATGCCATAGGCCGAACCATAATTGTCTGAATGCCATTCATCTATGAAAGGAGAAAGATATTCTAGCCATAGCTTCTGCCCACTCGCTTCAAAACCAGTTGGGGATGCGTTGTTGATATACTTCTTGAGGAAAGCCTCCGCGCTTGCAGTAATTATTGACATGTTAGTAGTAAATTCAATTTAACCTAAAAAACGCTTAATGAAAGGCGAATTTTAATGTTGCTCACTCCAGGCCTTAGGATCCTTTCGCCATGACTCGAGCGTGGACTGTTGGTCTGACGTGATATAGGATTGTGCCGTTGCTTGCTGAATTAGCGCCTCGTAGTTACTCAATGTTGCCATACGGCAATTGGCCGAATCGAAAGCCTGACTAGCTTTATCAAAACTGTAAGTAAATATAGCTAAAACTCCAACGACCTCAGCTCCAGCCTCCCGCAAACATTCTACCGCTTGCAGGCAACTTCCACCAGTGCTGATCAGGTCCTCAATAACTAGGGCCTTTTGTCCTTTTTCGAGCTTCCCTTCAATTTGGTTTTGTCTACCATGCGCCTTTGCTTTAGATCTGACGTACACAAAAGGTACGTTGAGTCGATCGGCTAATAGCGCTCCATGGGGGATGCCAGCAGTAGCAACTCCAGCTACTACATCAAAAGGGGGCATTGTTTTAGCAAGCTCCACGAACTGATCAATGATGAATGATCTAATTTCAGGATGAGAGAGTACGATCCGATTGTCACAATAGATGGGGGATCTAAGTCCTGAAGCCCAGGTGAAGGGTTTTTGAGGACTCAGTTTAATTGCATTAATTTGCAGGAGCTTTTCGGAAACAGCTTCGGCAATACTCATTGCTAGGCTTAATTTATCGATTACGAATGCCATTTTCTCAGCGGTGTGTCAGACTTTGAATGGGTATTTCCCTACTAGAAATTGGCCAATTGACGCCTTATCAAGCTTAATTCTTGAGCCATCAACACCTAAAATGCTTGCAAATGTACAAAATCTATATCAATGAAACCCCTTTGGTCCTATTTGATGCGACAAAGGCGTCCAAACTCCCTGACGCTGGGCCGAATGAGCTGATTGTGCGGTACACGGGAAAGGCAAAATTCTTGTTGAATTATGCCGATATGTTGGAGAAGTCGCAACGGTATGAGCGAGTGCTAATCCATACGACGGACTATGATAAATTAGTGGCTGATTTTCAAAGTAATTATAAGATTTTGGAAGCCGCGGGAGGCTTGGTTTACAATGAAGAAGGGAAAGTGCTCATGATCTTTAGAAGAGATTTTTGGGACCTCCCCAAAGGAAAAATTGATCCTGGGGAATCCAAGGAAGAAGCTGCCGTTCGGGAGGTGGAAGAAGAAACAGGCTTGAAGGACATACAACTAGGCGAATTGATCACGGAAACCTACCATACGTATCGCACCAAAAAAGGGAATAGAATCCTTAAGAGAACCTATTGGTTTAGCATGAATGCACCTGATCAGAAGCTAGTTCCGCAAGCCGAAGAAGATATTGAAGAAGCAATTTGGCAAGACCTACATACTTTTTTACCCACTTCTCCCGTTATATACAAAAGTATACTGGAAGTCCTTGAAAATAGGGACTAATTCCAATCCAAAGTTTACTCTCCATATTGCCTGATTTCCCAAGTAAAATTTTACCTGGAATGTAACTGCCAAAGTAAAATTGTGGGCTTTCCCTAAGCTGAAGTAGAAACCGAAAATACTTAAGAAAGGCCTGCAAATTATTGAATTTTTTACTATATATTTGAGGATCAATCCTAAACGTATCCAAAATTTAATTACTATGCATCGCAAGATCGCTGTGATGTGCCTCGTGCTGTTTTTCGGAATAACAAGTGGACTGTCCGCACAAAATGCAGCAAAGAGTACAGCAAAAACCGATAAAAAAGTTTCCGCACTTCTTTCCAAGACTTCGACTCCCGAGCAAGAACAAGATTGGACGATTTTTCACGATGAAGAAAATGATATCTACTACATCGACTTTGAAACCATTAAGGTCAATATCAGTGATGTAGTAATTCGTGATGAACAGAATAAGGTCGTCTATGAGGAGGATGTTTTCGACTTACCCGTAAATACCATTTATGAATTGGATATGAAAGCCTATAAGGCGGGTAAGTATCGGATTGAACTTCGAACCTTTACGGATATCATTGCTAAGAATATTGAATTGAAGTAGTTTCGGGAATATTTTGCCTCGAACGGACTTTAGCCTATATTGGCTGGATATACCTTGCTTATGCATCTTCATCCAATCGATATAGGTATAATCTTATTGTACCTAGCCCTTACAATTGCCCTTGGCTTTTGGGTTTCTAAAAGAGCTTCTTCCAGCCTTTCTTCCTATTTCTTAGGAGACAATAGTATTAAATGGTATTATCTGGGCCTATCTAATGCCTCTGGCATGTTTGATATTTCAGGTACCATGTGGACCGTCACGATTCTTTTTGTGTACGGACTCAAGAGTGCCTGGATCCCTTGGTTGTGGCCAGTCTGGAACCAAGTTTTCGTCATGGTATTCTTGGCCATTTGGCTACGGCGCTCCAATGTGATGACTGGAGCAGAGTGGATCACCACCCGCTTTGGGGACAAGGTGGGCGGTCGGCTGTCACATATCATCATTACCGTCTTTGCTATTATTAGTGTCTTCGGCTTTATTGCCTACTTTTTCGTAGGGATCGGGAAATTTGCCACTATCTTTTTTCCTTGGGATTTATCTACAACTATCGCTGGGTTTCAACTGAGCTCGGAGCAAGGCTACGCTTTCCTGATTATTGCCATTACTACCCTCTATGTCATCAAAGGAGGCATGTATAGCGTTGTAATCACCGAGGTGATTCAGTTTGTGATCATGACCATCTCTTGTTTTGTTATTGGGTACATCGCTTTTACACAGGTCAGTGGAGAACAGATTGCAGAAGCTGTCCCACCGGGTTGGAACCAGCTGTTTTTTGGATGGGAACTCAATTTGGACTGGTCCAACCATTTGGCCAGTGTCAATACCAAGATTGAGCAAGATGGCTTTGAACTGATTGGCTATTTGGTTATGATGATGATCTTTAAAGGCATTTTCGCAAGTTTGGCCGGTCCAGTACCTAGCTACGATATGCAACGCGTATTGTCTACTCGAACGCCGGCTGAAGCAGCCAAAATGAGTGGTTTAACTATGTTGGTCCTTTATGCTCCTCGTTACTTGATGGTAGCCGGATTTGCGGTGTTGGCCTTGGTCTATCTTACGCCGGAATTTCAAGCTATGGGCGCTGACATCGATTTTGAAACGGTACTTCCCTTAGCGATCGATCGCTTTGTGCCGGTCGGTTTCCAAGGGCTCTTGCTAGCTGGACTATTGGCAGCCTTTATGGGGACCTTTGCTGCCTTTATTAATGCAGCTCCAGCCTACATTGTAAATGATTTATACAAAAAATATGTCCGTCCAGATGCACCTCAAAAGGTGTATGTCCGATTTAGCTACTTGTCTTCACTTGTGCTGGTAATCATTGGTATAATTGCAGGATTCTTTGCCGATTCCATTAATGGTCTAACATTATGGATTACTTCTGCTCTGTATGGAGGCTATGCGGCTGCTAATGTACTCAAATGGATTTGGTGGAGATTTAATGGATATGGATACTTCTTTGGCATGCTAGGTGGCTTGTTAGCTTCTACCTTTGTACCGCAACTCATGCCATCAGTGATTGATATTTACCTTTTTCCGATCATATTAGGCATTTCTTTCCTCGGCTGTATCCTTGGCACTTTGCTCACTCCACCGGATGAAGAGGAAGTCTTGAAAAACTTCTACCGTAATACGAAGCCTTGGGGCTTTTGGAAACCGGTTATTGAGAAGATCCAGGCAGATGACCCGGACTTTGTGCCTAATCAGGACTTTCGTAGAGATTGCTTTAATGTGGCCGTAGGAATAGTTTGGCAAATGTGCCTAGTAGTAATGCCGGTATACTTGTTGATTCGGGAAACGGGAGCTTTACTATTGTGTTTGGGAATTTTTGCCATTACGAGTTACCTATTGAAAATCAATTGGTACGATAAATTAGAAGCCTAGCCTATGCTACCCATAACTGGTACCTTTCTAGACGAAATCAGTCATGATATTCCCCATCAGAACTGGGGAAGGAGGGAATGGGATGCGGATTTTGCCTGGATGAAGAAAATGGGTATAGATACCGTCATTCTGATTCGTTGTGGACATAAGCGATGGATCACTTATCCATCTAAAGTTTTAGCTGAAAGAGAAGGAGCGTACACTCCGCCAATCGATCTAGTGGCCTTGTTTTTGGAACTAGCTGAAAAGCATGGGATACAGTTTTTCTTCGGTTTGTATGATTCTGGTAAATATTGGTGGGAACAAGGGGATTTTGAAAAAGAGGTAGATATCAACCTACGCGTGATCGATGAAGTGTGGGCCAACTACGGCCATTACCCAGCCTTCAAGGGCTGGTATTTATGTCAGGAAGTAAGCAGAAAAACAGGAGCCATCATTGACCTCTATGCTCAACTCGGGAAGCACTGTAAAAGCTTGTCCGGAAATCTACCCACCTTGATTTCTCCGTATATCGATGGCAACAAGGCCATTCTTTCCAGTCAATCCTCTTTGACAAAAGCGGAGGTTATCAGTATTGAGCAACATGAAAAAGACTGGAAGGAAATCTTTTCTGGTATCCAGTCAGCTGTCGATATCGTAGCCTTTCAAGATGGGCATGTGGACTATCACGAGTTAGCGCATTACTTTGCCATCAATAAACAGCTAGCTGATTCCTTTAATATGCAATGCTGGACAAATGCAGAATCCTTTGATCGAGATATGCCCATTAAGTTTCTTCCCATTAAGTTCGAGAAATTGCTATTGAAACTGAAAGCAGCAAAAGAAGCTGGGCTAGACAAGGCCATTACTTTTGAGTTTTCTCACTTCATGAGTCCACAATCGGCCTATCCCCAAGCTCACCATCTCTTCAACCGCTATATGGAACAATTAGAACAGACCCATGAATAAAGAAGTGTTTGCAAACCATGCACTAAGGTACCAGCAGGCTTTGCTAGATAATGTGATTCCATTTTGGATGCAGCATAGTCGCGCTAAGAAAGGTGGTTTCAATACCTGTTTGCTGTCGGATGGGCGTGTTTATGATCAAGACAAGTTCATTTGGCTGCAAGCAAGGCAGTGTTGGACCTTCGCTATGTTATATAATCAGCTGGAACAAAGGAGTGAATGGTTGGAAATGGCCTTACATGGTGCCCAGTTTCTGGAAAAGTACGGTAGGGATAGCAATGGAGACTGGTATTTTTCTTTGGCTCCGAATGGTCAACCGCTGATTCAAGCCTACAATATCTTCTCTGATTGTTTCGCCTGTATGGCTTTTGCACAGCTATACCAGGCAACAAAGGAGGACACTCATAGAGAAATCGCCCTACAGACCTTCCAGAAGATATTAGAGCGGCAGGGGAACCCAAAGGGGAAATACAATAAAACGATCGGAAGTACTAGACCGCTTAAGAATTTCGCCTTACCGATGATATTGTGCAATCTTTCTTTGGAATTGGAAGCCTTACTAGAGCCGGCTCAGGTAACCGAAACGATTGATCGATGCATTGAAGAAGTCATGCAGAATTTCTATGATGACGAAAGCGGACTCACATTGGAAAATGTGTTGAGTGATGGCCAGCTCTCTGACACCTTCGATGGAAGGTTGTTAAACCCAGGGCATGCCATAGAAGCCATGTGGTTTATTATGGATTTGGGGCAGAAGTGCCAAGATCAAGCTTTAATTGAAGCAGCGGCAAATCGTGCATTGAAGATGCTGGAGTTTGGCTGGGATGAGGAGTTTGGCGGCATCTTTTACTTCATGGATCGAAAAGGGTTTCCTGTACAACAATTGGAGTGGGATCAGAAACTATGGTGGGTACACCTGGAAACATTAGTAGCCTTGCTAAAAGCCTTTGAACTAACACAAGAAGAAATCTACTGGACCTGGTTCGAAAAAGTGGATCAATATAGCTGGGCTCATTTTCCCGATGCAGCGCATGGAGAATGGTTTGGTTATCTGAATCGAAGAGGTGAGATTTTGTTATCTTTAAAAGGAGGGAAATGGAAGGGATGTTTTCACGTCCCTAGAGGATTATGGCAATGTTGGCAGGTTTTGGAACGCCTCCAGGCGTGACTTTTCTGCAAATTAACTTCTAAACAAAGACCACTTTTATAAACCAGGTCAAATTGGTAACTGATACCCCAGTGAACCAATTGGACCAAAAACTAAAAACCATGGAATTCTTGTATTTCATTATTGTCGGAGGTATAGCTGGCTGGTTGGCCGGTCAGATTATGAAAGGAGGAGGATTTGGCTTGATCACGAATATCATCTTAGGTATCATTGGTGGTGTAGTGGGTGGTTGGTTGCTAGGGGTAGCTGGTGTATCTGTAGGTGGAGGATTAGTGGGATCAATTATTACATCAGCTATCGGTGCAATGGCCGTCATTTTTATAGCTGGCCTCTTTAAGAAGTAATTGACGAGAAGAGATTTCTCGTAAAAAGATAGCACCCCATCTGGATGAATTTGCTCCAGATGGGGTTTTTCTATGCAATAATGTTAAGGTTTGAGTCAACGTTCCGAGAGGCTAACTTGTTGACTAGAAGCAAAACATAAAGATGTTTGATGTATAGGTGCCATACTTTAGAGCAATCTGGTCTTAGCTAGTAAATTAGACCCAAGTCTAGAATCTGCTATCACAAACGTTGTGATTTTTAGCAAGTGTTGATTACCTTTTCAGCAGTAATTGTAGTGTCGGTGAGGATAAAACGACATTTAGGGCTTCAGAAATAACTTCACTTTGTTCTAGTGTTATGTTTTATGATTATTTATAGTTGATTGAATACAAGTTACTTGTGTTGCGTAATTGCCTTTGTTTTGTGATGAAATTGGACCTCTAATTAAGTAATTTGACCGGCAAGCTCGCACCAAACATCTTCCAAGAGAAACACACTAGTTATGAAATTTAACTTAATGAGACCTTTTTTACTACTCATTGCACTATTAAGCCTCAATGCCTGCGCTAATTACAAGTTGCATTATCAAGGAGAGGAAGCCAATTGGGAAAAAACAGCCGTTTTACCCGATCTACCCCTTGCCCACACCATGTACCTTGTCGGTGACGCCGGGGCCTTGCCTTTGGAAGATCAAGGAGTCAATCCTGTATTGACCTATCTGAAGAAGCATCTACAGTCCGAGTCAAAGAATTCCTCCTTGGTTTACTTGGGAGACAATATTTACCCCGATGGATTACCGCGAAAAAAAGACCCGGGGAGAGCGGAAGCTGAGCGTCGCTTGACTGCCCAATTGGATGTGGCTAAGACTTTTCCAGGGCGGCCATTTTTCGTCGCCGGGAATCATGATTGGTATGCTGATGGTCTGAAAGGGGTGAAGCGACAGGAAAAGTTCATCGAGGAATATTTGGATCGAAAGAATGTGCTGCTGCCCAAGCCTGGTTGCAGTGGGCCTGAAGAAATAGAATTGGGGGATGATCTGGTATTGCTCCTAATCGACTCACAATGGTACCTCACCAATTGGGAAAACGAAACGGAGATCAATGACGATTGCCCGGTGAAAAGTCGGGAATTTTTCGCCAACTATTATAAGTTCGCGCTTAGAGGAAATCGCAGAAAGAATGTGGTGGTTGCCATGCACCATCCGATTTATTCGAATGGTTCACATGGTGGGCAATTCACCTTGAAAGATCATATTTTTCCACTCACCGCAGCCGATAAGAACCTTTGGATTCCGTTACCGGTTATCGGTTCTATCTATCCTTTGTTACGTGGAACAGTGGCTAGTAAACAGGATATTCCGCATCCCGTAAATCGGAAATATCGAAACATGCTGGTTAGCACCGCCCAAAACTTTGGAAGTTTCATTTTTGCAGCTGGTCATGAACATGCCTTGCAATATTTCGAGAATGATAACCAGCATTACATTGTCAGCGGTTCTGGTGCCAAGAAATCTCCTGTAAAACTAGGGAATGGGGCCTTGTTTGCCTATGGAAACTATGGCTACTCCAAGCTGTACTTTTATGAAAATGGAGCGGTTTGGGTAGAGTTCTGGACCCCTAACGCTGATGGAACTACTGCCAAGCCTGTGTACCGGAAGCAGATTCGAGACAAGAAACCACAGGTAGCAGAAGATCAGTTGTATGACGATGTAATGCCGGATGATCTTATATTGCCAATTACTGAGGATGACTTCACCAGAAGTAAATTTGGACAGATTTTTTGGGGAGAACACTACCGGGCCTCCTATAATGCCAAGGTAAATGTAGAGACCCTAGACTTATCTGCTGATAAGGGGGGGTTAAGGCCCATTAAGCAGGGGGGAGGAATGCAGACGAGTTCTCTTCGATTAGAAGATAATAATGAGCATCAGTACACTATGCGTGGTATCGACAAGGATGCTACGCGTACGATTGCTTACCCATTTAATGAATCGATAGCTAAGGACCTGATTAAAGATAATTTCAGTGCTTCTCACCCATTAGGGGCTTTAGTTGTTCCTAAAATGGCTGACGCCATCGGTGTATATCATGCGAATCCAAAACTGGTTTTTGTCCCGAAGCAGAATAAACTGGGGATATTCAATGATGAGTATGGGGACGCGATGTATCTCTTCGAAGAACGACCCTCTGACGATTGGAGCGATGAAGCAAGCTTTGGCCGTTCCAAGAACATTATGAGTTACAGTAAAATGCTTGATAATGTGTTAGGTAAGCACGGGCATAATGTGGATCAAGCCTTTGCCTTGCGATCACGGCTGTTTGATTTATTCCTCGGCGATTGGGATCGACACGATGACCAATGGAGATGGGCTCAATTCGAAGATGATGATGGCGAAAAGTATTATCGCCCGATACCTAGGGATCGAGACCAAGTATTTGCTCATTATGACGGTATGATTCTCGGATTGGCAAGATTGACAGGACCGGACCTTAAGAAATTGCCAGTATTCAAAGGGGATTTCAAAAACTACAAATTCTACAACTACAATAGCCGACATTTTGATGCTAGTTTCTTGAATGGATTGGACTGGGAAGATTGGAAAAAAGAAGTAAAGTTGATCACCGATAACATTACGGATGAGGTCATCGAATCTGCTTTTAGAGAAAATTGGAATGATGAAGTCTATGATCTGGATGCGCCCACCATCATCGAAAAACTAAAGCAGCGAAAGGTCGTGTTCCCGCAAGTTATGCGCAAGGTGTACGAATTTATGGCCAAGAAAGAAGATGTGCTTGGTACGGAGAAGCGGGATCTATTCACCATTGAAAGGTTAGACAATAATCGCCTTCGAGTGCGAGCTTATAATAGCAATAAGGATGCAGAGAAGGAAGGAATGTACTATGATCGTACTTTCTTGGCCAGTGAAACGAAGGAGATCGTTTTGTATGGGATGGATGGTAATGATTTCTTTCAGTTTAGCGGGGAGGGTAAACCCAATATAAAGATTCGTGCTGTCGGCGGTTTAGGTAAGGATGAGTTTACGGACACCTCTAAGAAGAGTGGCCGTCTTCTCATTTACGATTCAGACGACGAAAAGACCACCTTGGATGTGAATCCGGATGCCAGGATCAAGATTAGCAACAATCCGATCCTCAATACCTATGACCGCTTGTCAGCTGATTACAATCTCAACTTCGGCAGCCTACTCCCGAATCTTGGCTTCAACCCAGATGATGGGATACTTTTGGGTATTCTAGGAACGAATACGAGCTATGGGTTTAAGAAACAGCCTTACTCTGCCCGTCATACCTACTATGCTAATTTTGCCGTAGCTACCGGGGGTGCTGATATTGCTTACTCCGGAGAATTCATCAATGTCTTTGGTGGCTGGGAGTTCCTGCTTGATGCTAGATTCAAGACACCATTGTATGCCACTAACTTCTATGGGTTAGGTAATGACACGGAGAACCCCGAGGAAGAAGAAGGGAATAACTTCAATCGAGTAAAACAGCGATTGATCTCTTTTAATCCTTCCTTTATGAAGCGCTTCAATAGTGCCTCTTTCTTTTACTTTGGACCAACCTTTGAATTGACAGGCATCAACCTTTCTGGCGATCGATTTATTGATGAGGTAGCAGATGGTTTTAATCCAGATATCTTTGATGATGTAACTTTTGTCGGAATGCAGGCGGCGCTGAGCTTTGAAAATGCGGATAGCCCGACCATGCCCACTCGAGGATTGAACTTTCACGCAGAATTTGCCTGGAAATTTAGTTTAGATACGAAGGGTAGAGACGTTCCTTATTTGAAGAGTGACATAAGTCTTTTCCAACCTCTTGATTTAAACCGAAGTTTAATATTCGCAACTCGTGTTGGAGGTCAATATAACTTGAACAATGAGTTTGAATTCTTCCAAGGTGCACGTTTAGGTGGGATTGGACCTGATAGTAACTTTAGAGGCTTTAGAAGGGACCGTTTTACAGGTAGAAGTTCCTTTTATCAAAATACTGACTTAAGGCTCAAGGTTATCAATATCAAGACTAAGGTCTTTCCATTCTCGGTGGGCTTATTGGCTGGCTTTGATTACGGACGAGTTTGGTTGGATGGAGAAAATAGTGACACCTGGCACTATAGTTATGGAGGAGGAATCTGGTTAGCACCTTTTGATTTAGCTGCAGTCGGTTTCAATTACTTCATTGGAGATGGAGACCTTGGCCGATTTACCTTTGGCGGTAAGTTCTTCTTTTAAAGAAACTGAGATAAAAAATGGGCAGTTTGCGTATGCAACTGCCCATCACTAAAATATCTGAATACGAGTTCACAATTCCGTGCGTAAGGACACATGACTATGACTCGCCCTGAGGGACGAATGGAATGAGATCGGCTAGTGTCTTGCCGTGAGGAACAGCCTTTTCCTCTTTATCTACATTTACAAAGACGAGTTTTTCAATTTTGATAATTATCTTTTTGCTGACGAGGTTTCATACAACACAGCGGAAAGAAATGGAGGTCTTGCCGATGGCAAGGAATTCCAAACCGATTTCGACAATGTCACCTTGCTTTCCCGAACTGACGAAATCAATTTCGGAGATGTATTTAGTGACGACGCGTTTATTGCCAAGTTTAGACATTGCATAAATGCCCGCCTCTTCGTCAATCCACTTCAGTAGCTGACCTCCGAAGAGGGTATTATTGGCATTTAGATCGCCAGGTTTAATGAGTTTGCGCGAATAAAATTTCATAGCACATCCTTTAGTGATTTGTGGTAGTATTGTACATCGAGCCCAAGAAAAGGGCAGATCAGTAGACCTGCCCACGTGGATTTGATATGTACGAATACGAGTTCACATAAGCACTGGATTCTTTCACAGTTCAATTGCTCTTACATTCAATCTAAAGGCCAGCTTTCTATTTGCTGGAATATTGACTAAGGGTACTCCATTCGTTGTACTGCTTAACCAGGGTGGGTATTTGGTCGTATACTAATCCAATCTCCTTCTGGGCACTTCTGTACGTTGGGTCTGCAGGTGTTAATTCAAGGAATACAGCTTTGTAGTTATTTGGGGTTAGCTCTTTCAGGCCTTGGGCCGTGCTTAGATAGTATCGTTTTGTTTTGATGGTTTCCTTAACTATGCCTTGAGGTCCTACACCAACATACTCTTCTACCTCTACCTCTCGTTCGTAGAGTGACCAGCGTCCCGCCAGCACTTGCTGAACCCACACCGGATATTGACCAATGTACAACTGGATATAGCCGTGCTTATTTCCAGCTTTGGAAAGGGCCCAATTAGTAAGAATAATAGTGATAAGACAGATTAGGGCAGTCATGATCGTAGTTTTAGGTGCCTATGGCCACTTGAATGAGAAAAATGACACAATCTCCTCGCTAACCCATTGCAACAGCATTCAAGATTTAGCAAAGAAATCCTATGCTAGCATCTGAGATGCGAGGTTAATTTTGGCTTCTTTATGATCATATATGAATGCACCTATCCCTTAAATGGAGAGGGATAAATGGGATACTACTATTGGTAGTCCATTTTTGGGGTATAGAATCTTTCAAAATGGACTGTAAATGTTTACTGCCATGCTATTCTTGTGGCACATTTACCATTTCCTCTTGTGGAATGAGGTGATGAGCAAAGAATTCTAGCATTTTGGTCACCTTATCAGAAAGGTCTGCACCTTCGCCACTCAGGTCAGTGAGCCTAGGCAAGTGTCTAGCAAAGTACAAGTTGTTGTTTGCCGTCTCGATCAACATGCTTGCCAATGCCTTCGGATAAGGAAATTTAGGATTCAGTTCGTGTATGATATCGGCAATCTGTTTTGTCAAGCGTTTGTAGGACAGGAAGAACCCCTCCTTATTGTCTTCATCCACCCACTTATGGTGGTAGCCTTTTGTGCCCTCCGTCACTACAATGCGATGGAGCGCTTCTTCATCCACAAATTCAATGGCGGTGTTCCTATTGGCAGTATCAACAATGATTCCCATTACGATCCGTAAGCGGTCTTTAGCTGAACGCACGTTTAGCGTATTCAAATCGATGCGAATGATCATCCACTCCCAATACCAATTGAGGAGATAAACGAAGAGCTGATGTTTATTCTCGAAATATCGATAGATAGAGGCTTCCGTAGAAGAAATAGCCTCTGCTAACTTCTTGAACGTAAACTGCTCGAAGCCAATTTCATCGATCAGTATTACACTATATTCGATGATTTTCTTTCCCAATTCCGTCTCCTGAGGATTCTTAATGTGGAGATTGGGATTGATCTTTAGATTAACTAACAATTGAGTCATATCAAGAAAGCAATTTTTGGTGCACTAGCCTTGCCGAGGACTAGTAGTTTCATTGGATTAATTTAACATTGCCGGTTCGTGATATAGTCGTTTTATTTGATGCTTTAGTGCTGCCCGGGCCAGGAAAATGCGGCTTTTCACCGTTCCGATAGGCAGATCTAGTTCAGTACAGATTTCATCATATTTGTACCCTTCATACATCATCAAGAAAGGGTATTTGTATCGCTCATCTAATTGGTCGATCAGGTTGTGTAAATCATCTAGGGCTAATTTCCCTTCTCCGTCATTCGGTATTTCATTAGCCTCACTGTTCAAGAGATAGTTGTCCGGCGTATCGTCAAAAACATTGGCCTGACGTTTCTTTACCCGAAAATTATTAATGAAGGTGTTTTTCATGATCGTAGACAACCATGCCTTCAGGTTTGAGTTACTGGTAAATTTATCTTGATGCTTGAAAGCGCGAAAGGCAGTATCCTGATACAGGTCCTCTGCGCGGTGTATATCCTGTGTAAGTTTTAAGGCAAATGATCGCAAATAGGTGGATAGTGCGTTAAATTCACTTGCAAAGTTGCTAGTAGTCGTATCTCTCGTCATAATTTTGCAATTATAAATGATAGTAAAACTATCTACAATGATAACACAACTTTTCTTATAAGGTTGTAGATTTCGAAAATAATTTCGCTGAGCACCCAAAAAACTGGCTTTTTGGAGGTTAAATGTCGTGCGACGAACAGAGCGATATGGATAGATCCGGATAAGGTTTTCCTGCGAGAGTTACCTTTTACAGCTAAGTGGAGATACAAAATACCAGCACCTGGATCGATCCAGACGCTGGCATTTACTGAAAAGAAGGCGTCGCAAAGCCCGTGTGTTGTATTACGATCTTGGTTGTGACTTCGCCCGCGCAGAAGTGAATTTCTCTGTGGAGTTTGCCTAATTGAAATTGGCAAAGAGGTGCCTCCAGGGGATAACAAAGGGTAGAATAACCACCCAAAGTAAGAAAAAGGAAGCCATGCTTTCTGGATAGGGTTGGTTATTACGAATGGCAGGTAGGGCAACGAAAAGGAGCCAGCTCCCCTTGTATAATAATTGAAAAAGTAGAATAACACTCATTGGGTAGGGATAGAACAAACCTAAGCAGGACAGTATGAAAATCCCGCCCCAGAGTGCGCCAACCAATCGAATAGCTTCCGAATACACCAAACCATTGGTGAAGACGGTTTGAACGGCTCTTTCTGGATAGAATAAGCAGGTCCAGCTTATCCAAGCTGTCACCAGAATATTGGCCGCATACATAGCCCATAGCCCAATCATAATTTCTCAGCTTTTTCAACCACCTTGTGCATAACCGCTGGCAGCATCTGCCGAAACCTTGGCCCGAATTTTTTGGCGAAAAGCCCCGCTGTTAGCCCTTTGAAGATAACCTCATGAGTCAGCGTGGTCTTTCCATTATTGGTACTCAGGTAACGCTTCACATAAAGACTGGAGAAAAGTAGAGGGGTGCGGAAAGTGTAGGATCGGCCCTCATCAAAGGCCACAATCTTAAATTTTGAACGACGGCCTTCTAGGCTAGTGAGGTTCCCCTTACTGCCTTCTTGAAAAGGGCCGTCTAGCTTTGCTTCTTGCAATCCGGAATCCCAGGTATGCCATTGACCTACGTTAATCCAAACGTCCCATATTTGACCAGGACTTACATCAGTTGCTAGCGTATGCGAGAAGTGTTTGTTGGAATCGACAATCGTTGAGTGACCCGGAGATAGAAAGGTGGTTAGAAAAATCATTAATGACATCATTTCCAATACTGTTTGTGATTGAATCTAGCGAGCTGAATAGATTTATACTTCCCTTCAGCTTCATATCAACACAAAATTGTAGGCTTATCTACGGACTCTACTACACCTATGTTAAGTTCGAACTTCAGCGGATATTTTTTTTCGGATCCTCGAAAGGGATTGTGGGGCAATACCAAGGTAGGAAGCCAAATGTTTCAGGGGGACCTGTTGCACGAGAGCATTTCCCGTTAATAGCATTTTTCGGTAACGCTGTTCGGCCGTTTCTTGCTGAATTTCTTCTAGGATTTGCTCTGTGAAAAACTGCACTTCCTGAATCAGGAGCCTAACGAACGTATTCCAGGAAGGATATTTCAAAAGTTCGAAGGCCGAGTCTCTATCCAGTGACCATAAGGTGGAGGGAGAAAGAGATTCAATGTTTTCTTGAGCAGGAATCCTTTGCACCAAGCTTCGCTGAGAGGTAAAGCAGTATGGGGCATTGGTGAAAAACTTGGTGATGTCTTTGCCATCACGCCAAACAAAGTAACGTAGCAATCCATCCTCTAAAAAGTATACATGTCGGCACAGCTTTCCCTCTTCCAAAAGTAGGTGTCCCCCAGGAATCTCTTGATATTGGAGTAGCGAACAGGTTTTCTGCCATTCTTGCTCTGGAACAAGGGTATATTGCTGTATATATTGCCTGAAAGGATGCATTGCGGTTTTTATTTTACAGGTCCAGTGGGTTGGAACATAGACTAAAGCACCTAGTCGCACCCCGGCATCCTAACAGGAAAGCCCCTCATTTGTTGACCAAGGCAGTTGATGAAATACAAAATGAGCGTGCTACTGTTTTATCCATTTTCTGGTCAAGGTACTTGATGGAGTTCGGACCACCATAATGTAAATACCAGGAGAGACATCGGCTATCTCGAGGGTGGTAGCGTTGCCCATCGTGCCTGTTTTGCGCAGTATGGCTTTAGCTTGACTATCTAGGAGGCTGATAGCTATAATCTCTTGCTGCTCTAGTTGAATATGCAATTGCTTATCAGCAGGGTTCGGAAACAACTGGAGCTTTCCTTGACCCTTTAGGTCCTCAGTTGATACAGGTAAACAAATAGGGGCTTCGCTAGTCTTCTCTAGAAGTGACCCATTTTTCACATACCAACGATGCCAACTTCCACCTTGTCCCGTAATCCAATCTTCTAAGTTAAAGGTATATTGTCCTTGAGGAGTACCTTTCACCTGATAGACTTTAACTGCCATCCCTGCACGATCCCAATGCAGTGTTTCGCCTGGGGTACATCGTTCGGGTTGTGGGGCTTCTAGCTCGCAATTAGTTTGGATAAAGAAGGCATTGTCATCATGCTGAGGATGCCCACCAAATACCCTTGCCAACCCATTTTCGTCTATACAAACAGCTGTATATTCTTCGCAGGCAATGCCTCTAGCAGGAAGTCCATAATCTTGGACCATGCGCGCTAAGAAAGCCGTATGTCTTCCTTTACGGCTACGACTATCGTAGTGCGTATCTGTGATCGTATTTTGCAGGTAGGGGACCTCAAGAAAATGACTGCTATCTACGGCCATTTTAACGTCATATGGGTTGCTTAGGGCTTGACTGGAATTGATAGTCCCATGCTCTGCTGAGAAGTATACATCACCTAGTATCGCCATACCTGCACTAGTCCCCCCGATGACGATATTACGTTCTTGGATGGCTTCATTGACTAGCTGACCAATCGGTGAATTGCGCCAGTATGACACATATTTCCATTGATCACCTCCTGCAAACCAAATGGCTTCAGCTTGTCTGATTTTTTGTTGAATATAGCTTTCCTGAGCGGCGCTACCATTATTGAAAACAATAGTTTCCACCGAGTTTACACCTACTCCTAATTCAGAATAGAGATAATTATTATATCCATTAGAGCCACTTGCCCTTAGCACTAATACATCGCCACCTTCTGCTCTTTGGAGAAACCATCGCATGGCAAAATCACTTTCAGTAGCTCCACCCATAAGGCAAATGCCGCCTTTGGGCTCCGTTGTTATGTCTTCGGTATTTCCAGTGAAGTACTTCGTGTAGGATTGAGATTGCGCGGAAAAAGAGTAGGTACATAATAGGAAAAACAACACAGCGCGTCTGGAGTAGGTTTTCATACTTTAATCAATTCAGGCTAGGGAAAGGAGAATACCTTTCTGAGGGGAAATTAAGGCAATTTCCTGAATTTCAGTCTGCACCTGTAGCTTAGTTTTATAGAATTTCGGAAGGGGATTGGAATACTTAGTATTTTAGGCTTGTTGCTAGGTATCGGGGGAAATCATGTTGACGCTAGCGGGGGAACTTTCACCCTAAAATACTTCCATGCTGCCTTGCTAAACGCAGCTGAATCTGCAATTTTTCTCACCAAAATTTTTTCCCCTTTACGGATCTTAAGCTCTTGCCCGGCCAGCGTAATCCTTCCCTTGGCTGTGGCCATACTGATTAGGGGTTTGGCCATAAAATGAGAATTGGGATCAGTTTGTTGGTATCGGCACATATGATCAAATTCTCCGAATTCTCTAGCTATAGGTTTGAATTTATATTCCGGGAATTTTTGCGCTTTATCGTCATCCTTGCTGATGCAGATGTAATCATCTGGGTGTTCATCTACATGAAATAAGCCCCTGGGGTCCAGTTGTTGGGAGGGCCAATGAAGAGCGAGCGGTCCGAAACAAAATTCTCCAAATCCAACGTCCGACAAGTACTCCTGTCCTTCAATTCTGACAATTAAGGCCATATGATCAAATTCTGGGGAATACCCCTTCTCGACGGAGTATACCCGAGCAGAAACTCTTCTCACTTCATAGCCAAGATGTGCAAGGAGTTCGTAGAAAAGGCCATTGAGCTCATAGCAAAATCCGCCTCTCTTATTCAGGATTACCTTTTGGTAAATTCGTTGAATGTCCAGTTCAATTGGAATGCGTGCATGGATATCGAGGTTCTCGAAGGGTATTTGCAGAACATGAGCCTTTTGCAGGCGTCCTAAGTTTGCTAAATTGGGTTTCAGCCGTTTTCGTAACCCAAGCCTCTTCAGATAAGGTTCGAACAATAGCGGTGGTGTAGTCGTCTTCAAGCCTAGTTCTTAGTTGATTTCTTGCTAAATATAATGCAAAACTAGACCAACCTATTACTTT
>ENA-UENT01000601-UENT01000601.1-marine-metagenome-genome-assembly--contig:-NODE-601-length-19000-cov-10.667159_pt1 | contig 19000 bp, 12 predicted proteins | sample MGYA00237879_ERZ529330 | MGnify/ENA primary metagenome ERZ529330 (study PRJEB26372, sample SAMN05368345) | marine metagenome | biome: cultured habitat; feature: ocean water; material: water; isolation... | reverse complement strand
CGAGGCCTACCTTCAACTCTTGGCAGAAGATACCCTCTCGTCGACCTATACGTATAGCCGCGCTTTGTTGGGTAGGCTGACAGGAGCACAGTTTCACTTACCTATTGCGGCGGATGATACGGTGGAGGGGCTGATACAGCAAAACCAAGGGGCAGCAGTTCCGCAGCAGTCAAAAGCCCAGGCGGCGGAGATGTTATTATTCCCTAATCCTGCAGGAGGGCAGGTCACGGTTACTCTTCCTGCTGAGGCGGCCCCTGAATGGCGGTTAGAGGTTTGGAATGCAAGCGGCGTAGCCGTCCGTTCGTTTGAGATTGGCTCCAATGAGCATGATTTTAAGCTAGAAAACCTGCCAGCCGGATTTTATGTGGTCAAAGCCATCAATAAAGTGGAACCGCTCCAATTACAGCAGCGCTTAATTGTACGATAAATTTTAATTGTTAACTACGCTCCGCATTAAGCCTCATGGGCTCAATGCGGAGCTCTATCATAAGATTAAAGCATGAAAAACTTTACATTAATCTGCTTTTGGGCACTGCCAAACCTGCTCTTGTTAGCCCAGCCAACCTTTCACCGTACCTACGATCTCACCAATGGCGCAGCCGAGAATGCGTTTAATATGATTGTTGTGGAAGATGGGGTTTATGTAAATTGCGGTACTTGGTGCAGCGAAGAGTTTGATTATTGCCCCATACTATTCAAAGTCAACAACCAAGGAGATAGCGTTTGGCACAGGCAATACAACTTTAGTCCCGGTAACTTTATTGTTGCTAAATATATTTTTGATTCCAACACCCAAAGTTTTTATAGCTGTGGAGAATTAAGAGGAGGAGATGATATACTTCCTTTCATTGTAAAAATGGACTCCTGGGGAGATACACTTTGGCTAAAAACCTACTATGCCCCATTTTGGGACTCTGCCCAAGACATAGAGCAGGATGCAGACGACAACCTTGTTATTGGTGTCCAGGGAGGTAGCTTCGGTGAATATGCTAACTGGACAGTGATTAAAACGGACGAAGCAGGGGAAATGCTTTGGAGTACCACTATCGAAGACAGCACTGACTATGCCTACGGCGGTCAGCTCGCCATATTAAATGACGGCTCTATCCTGCTCTCTTTTTACACCGGTCTGGAGTGGACAAGCACAGGCAGAGCTTATTATGTGGCCAAACTATCAAGCGAAGGCGAAGTGGAGTGGGTGCATACCTACGATCAAGTGACAAGGTCAGACGATTATCCAGCCCTTATTGCCCCCTACCCGGATGGCGGTTTTGTCACGGGCTGGGCTTTTGATACCATCTCTCAGCCTGGAGTCTATACAGATGAGGGCCCACTGCTGCGCAGATACGATAGTGATGGGGAAATCCTCTGGGAATACCGGTATGTGTACCGGAGAGGGCCTAAACTTACCAATATGACCGTAGCAGAGAATGGCGACATCATTATGTGTGGGGGTGCTGGTCAAGTAGTGATACAAGGCGATGCAAGCAGAGCCTGGATGGCCAGGGTCTCAGGAGACGGGGAACTAATCTGGAAACGCTACTATCAAGGGTTAAACGTACCTTCAGACACTTGGCCTTTCAATGCCGTTGCCGAAACTTCCGATGGGGGTATTATCGCCTGTAGCTATATACAAGATTTTAGCATCAACCCCATCCCCGACCCCGACGTATGGCTGGTCAAGACCGATGCCGATGGCTGCATCACCCCCGGCTGCCAGGACAGTATCCTTTACGTCAGCGTAGAGGAAATCCCAGGCACCGGAGAGACGGCGCTTAAGGAAGTCTTCTTCAAAGCCTACCCCAACCCGGCTCGGGGCCCTATACAAGTGGAGTTCCTCAACGCCATCCGCTACGAGGAGCCAGCGCTGCGCTTGTTCAATCTACAGGGGCAGCAGGTCCTGCACCAGCGCCTGCAGCGCGGGGCACAATCCGCAGAGCTGTCTACCAGCGGCTTGCCCAGCGGGCTGTATATTTTGCAGTATTCCTCTGCCGGGCGGGTGCTGCAGCAGGAGAAGGTGGTGAAGGTGGAGTAGGTGCTACCGTTCCATCTTCCCCACCCAAAGTGCCTCCGCCTCACCATCCACCCGGATGACGTAGTAGTACAAGCCGGCCGGTAAGTCCAGGGTCGCTTCGTAATCCAGGAAGTAGGCCTTCTTAGCCGCGAAGGCGATGGGCGCGTCCTCATCAATTTCCATTACCTGGATTTCCCCGGTGTGCAGGGGGGCATCCGGGTAGTTGCCGGGTTGGTTGTCGAAGAGGGTAAGGGTCATGGACTTCCCCTCTTCGTATTGGGCGCTCAGCATTTCGCCTTCCAGCGTGAAATTTTGATTGGAGAGGCGGGCTTCGGCGGCGAGTTCGTAGGTACTGCTCAGCGGGGAGGCGGCTACGAGCGCTTCCAGTGCCGGATTGGGCTGATCGGGGGGGATATTGGCTATTGGCGTATCCTCCGGTGCTGTAGGAGTAGTGGTTTCTTCAACAGCTTCCTCTTTGGGCACTTCCTCCGGTGCGGTAGGCGAAGGAGCGGGCTGTTCGATCGCCGGAGGCTCAACAGGCTCAGCATCCGGGGCCGGCATAAAGAAGTAGTAGAGCAGGCTCGCTACTATGATGAGGATAAGAATGCCCAGGAGCAGGCGCAGTGCGCTGCGGTTCCCCGGCTTTCCGTTTTCGGCAGGTGCTTCATAGGCTTCGCTTATGGCTTCCAGGTTTTGGCGAAAAGCCCATTCGCTGGCATTGCCCAGGGTGCGGTGCACGCGGCGGTGGAGCTCGACTTCTGCCGCCAGCGTCTTATCCCCCTCCAGCTCGGCCTCAAAGGCTTTGCGCTCCGGCTCCGGCAGGGTGCCGTCGAGGTAGGCTTCTATTCGTTCGTATTGTTCCTGCATGGCTTCATTTATTCATGAGTTCGGAATACCGGGCATCGGCTTTTACCCGTTGGATGAGCTGCTCTTTGCATTGGAACTTGCGTTTTTTGGCGTAGCCGACACTGCTGTATTCCATGCGCTCTGCAATTTCTGCCATTTTTACTTTGGCGAAAAACCATTGCAGCAACTGCTGGCAGTCCTGGCCCAGCTGCCGAAACGCATCCCAGAAGAGTTGTTCTTCTTCCTGCTGCTCCAGCAATTGGCTCAGGCCCGCCTCTCCAGTGTATTTGTAATCTTCCGGGATGGATACCTCGTTTCCCGACTTTTTTTGCAGGCGGTTGCCCCATAGGTTGCGGCAAATCCCGTACAGCAGGGTGTAGAACCCACTCGTCAGCTGAAAATCGGCCTCCTGTACTTTTTTGAAGATTACGATGAGGGCATCCTGAAAAACATCCTTGGCATCCGCGTCCCTCCCCCCGTTTTTGCGGATGAAAGCGGAGATACGCGGCAGGAACTCCTGGTAGAGCTGCTGCAGCCCCTTCCGGTCGTTGTTGCGGATGGCATTGATATAGTGCTCGTCGGCTGGGCGCATAGTTTTGGTCTTATACCTACGAAGCTACAGTTTTTTTTAAACTCAGGGTAACCTTGCAGGTTTTGTTCAAATGTAGCAAAAGAGGACATTTATGCCTTAAATGGCGGGCTCTGTAGTGCATAACACTGTTTTTCGGAGCCATTTGCTCAATTAAGCGTATCTTTTGTGACCGAAGCAACCTGAAACCATGACCACAAAGTTTTACCTGCTCGCTTTTCTGATGACGCTCCTGGTGCACACCAATGGTAAGGCACAGATCAAGCCCATTCGGCCTTTCAACAGTATCAAGGCCCTGGTGGTCGGGGTGTCTGACTACCGGGACAATCGCATACCGCAGCTGCAGTACGCCGACCGGGATGCGGAGGCTTTCGCCGAATTTCTCACCCATGAAAGCCCCTGGAAGGTGGAGGAAGAAAATCTGGTCCTGCTGACCAACGAGCAGGCCACCTACGGTAATTTCATCAGCGAATTTACCAGGCTAAGCGGGCAATGCGAGCGCAACGATCGTTTTATCCTCTATTTCTCCGGCCATGGGGACGTGGAGGTGACCTCGGACAAACGTATGGGCTACCTCCTTTTCCACGATGCGCCCCCTACCACTTATGCTTCCGGCGGCGCGTGCATGATTAATACCCTTGATGCCTTTTTTCAGCAGTTGATACAGGAAAAAAATGTCCAGGTCATCCTCATCAGCGATGCGTGCCGGTCGGGTACTTTGGCGGGCAGCTCCTACGGCGGGTCACAAGCGACTACAGCAGCCCTGGCGGAGTTGTTTTCCAATACGGTAAAGCTCCTGTCCTGCGAGGCGCACCAAACCTCGCTCGAAGACAAAAAGTGGGGCGGCGGGCGCGGTGTTTTCTCCTACTATCTGGTCAAAGGTTTGCGCGGTCAGGCCGATGCAGATGAGAACCGCTTCGTTGACCTCTTCGAACTGGAGCGCTATGTGCAGGACGAAGTGCTCATGGCGTCCAATCAGCAGCAGCTGCCGATCCGGCGCGGCGGAACGGGCAATATGAAGATCAGCCGGGTACGCCCGGAGCCGCAATCCAGAGAACCAGCTCCAGCCCTCGCCCAGGACACCAGCTATCTGCCCGACCTGGCCCGCTTTGAGCAGGCCCTGGCGAATGACCATTTACTGTACCCGGAGGAGGGCTCTGCCTACCAGGTCTACCAAAAAATAAGGCAGATGCCCGGTACCGATGCCGTACAGCGCCTGATGACAGTCAGCTTGTCCAGCGCTTTGCAGGATGATGCGCAGGCCGCCATCAATGCCTATATCACTACACCTATGGAGGTCGTCGCGGAGCGCTGGGAAAATGAGGAAGTCTACAGGGTCTACCCCGATTATCTGGCCAAAGCTGCCGAGCTGGTAGGCGAAAGCAGTTTCTTCTTCCGGGAAATCAAAGCCCGGGAGCATTACTTTCGGGGCGTGAACCTCCGACTGGAGGCAGAGGCTAACGGTTTGCCAAAGCCAAAACTTGAAGAGGCGCTTGTTTTACAGCAAAAAGCCCTGGCACTGACTCCTGTGGCCCCCCATATTTACAATGAACTGGGCTTGCTCTTCCGCCGTCTCGACCGCCCCGCCGAGGAACTCAACGCCTTTCAGCGGGCCAATGCCCTGTCACCGACCTGGGGGCTGGCGCTTACCAATCTGGCCTATACCTACAAGCGCCAAAAGCAGTTTGGTGCGGCTGAAGAGCTTTACAAACAGGCCATCGCCCAAGACAGCAGCCTGGCGCTTGCCTATTACAATCTGGGTGTGCTGTATGAATCCACGGAACGCCGGGCGGAGGCGATCCAAATGTATACTGCTGCCATGGAGCGGGATGAAAGCTATGCCGCACCGGTTTTCTCCCTTGCCAATCTGTATGCCGATGAGGAGAATCGGCATGAGGAAGCCTTGCGCCTGTTGCGTCGCTATCAGCAGTTGGAGCCAGAGGCTTTCAAGGGGTACGATATGATGGCTTACCTCTACCTCTACAGTGATCAGCTGGAAGCTGCATTGCCCAGTGCGGTGCGCATGTACGAGCTGGACGGCGGCTCCAATTACAGCAATGACTACCTGGCTTATATTTACTTTGGGCTGGGGCGTTATGAGGAAGCCCTGCCCTTTATGGCACAGCGTCTGCAGCATGGACCGGAGGAAGCGGCACATTACCTGGAGCTGGCTGCCTGTCAGGTCCAACTGGGACAAAATGCAAACGGGCTGGCAACACTGGAAGCGCTGCTCGCCCGTTTGGAAGTCTCTTTGGAGGAATTAGAAGGCCTCGATCAGCTGGCGCCGCTGCGGAGCACTGCGGGATACCGGGCGCTGCTGGACCAGTATTTTCCCGACCGTGATTGATCGGGTTCCATGCAGGTGTCTCCCAAAACCCACACTACGCCTTTTCTTCCACCCGTCCATCCACATGCCTGGCGAAGCGACCACGCGACCGCTCGTGCACCTGATCGGGGCGGGGCCAGGGCCAGCCACCGAATTCTGTAGCCTGGTATTCCTGCATGATCTGGATGATGCCTTCCCGGTCATTGGCCACGAATGGACCGTGCTGCACGACCGGCTCGTTGATCGGCTTGCCCTGCAGAAACAGGAAGTAGGCGTCCTCGGTTCCAGCTGTCAAAGTCGTGGGCTGATCGCTGTGCAGGTCGATAATCTTCTGTGCAGGTATGTCCTGCCCATCTGCACTTACCGAATTACCCTGATAAAAGTAGAGGGAACGGTTGAGCCCGGCACTAGCCGCCGGGAGGGTAAAGGTCTTGCCTGCTGACAGTTTAATGGTCCATATGGCTACCTCATTGGCAAGGTCGGCTGCCCAGGAATCCGGGGCAGGAGCCGGTGCCTTGTGCCCTTCGAGTTCGCCGGCGATGATGTCGACTTTCACGCCATCGGCTTCATAAACCGGTACCTTGTCTGCCCAAAGCATTTTGAAGTGCGGCTCCACCCGCTTGCTCTTCTTCGGCAGGTTGAGCCAGATTTGGAACAGCTCCAGCGGGTTTTCTGCATCGTCACGCAGGAGCGGGAACATCTCAGAGTGCTGTACGCCTTTTCCGGCAGTCATCCACTGTACGTCCCCGTTGCCGAAGCGGCCGGCGGCACCCAGAGAATCAGCATGGTCGATCAGTCCTTTTTTACCGATGGTCACCGTTTCAAAGCCGCTGTGGGGATGATGCGGAAAGCCGGGTACGGTCTTCCCGTGGTACATCCGCCAGTCGTTGGAAGGGTCGAAGTCCTGCCCAATGGCGCGGCCGCCCAGGGATGCATCGGGGCCCAGCTGCGCATTACCCTTCGGATAGCGGTCATTGTGGTAAGCACAGAAAATGAAGGGGTCCTGTGTAGCCCACGGAAAACCCAGCGCCCGGATCATTTTGATGGAGGTATTTTGCGTACTCATAATTATTGTTTTGATGTTCTAACATTAAAATGAGTCAAACTTCATTTTTGTTTACCGGGACTGCCGCTTGATGATCTTTTTGACGGCCCGCTCTATTTCCCTCACTATGCGGCCCGGATCACTGTTGGGAGCGATATCCAATGGGAAAGAGGTGAACTGCCCCCTGAAGAGCAGTATCTTGGAGAAGCGGATTTCTCCACCAGCCTGAGTGTACAGCCCCCGCAGCGCATACGCCCCAGGATAATCACTGGCATCAATAAACAGGTAATCGGCACTGGCTGCTTTTTCATTTTCCCGCCGGAAGGTATTTTCCAGCTGCTGCATCAGTTGCAGGTCGTCCGTCAGGGTGGCTTCATTGAGGAAGGTGGTGCGGATCAGTACCGGTTTTTTCTGCCCGATGGGTAGTTCCTGTTCGTATTTAACAATTCCGATATCAAAGCTGCTGGCATCGGCAGGGAAGCCCAGGGTGGGCGTCTGTACGCCCATGATGGAGGCGGCGAGGCGGGGCACTTCGTCCCGGGCATGCTGAAAGAGCGTCATCACGTCCACGTATTCCCCATCGGCAGTTCGGGTAGTGGCCAGTCCCTGTATGCCCTGCAGTAGTGCATAGGTGAGCAACCCCTGCCCATATTCGCTGGCTTCAAAGCTGACTTTGTCGGCAGCGCTGCCGGAGAGGATGAACATGCCGGTGCGGTCTTTCATGCGGTCCAATGCCCGGATTTGACTGGCGTTGAGGTTGCGGGTGCCGCTGCTGAGGTCTTCCACGGCTTGCCCGGAGTTGCAGGCATCAATGACGAGCACTTGTTTGAGGGCGGGGATATCATTGATCCATTCGGTAAGCTCGCTGCTCGGGATAGTGTACTGATCGCGGACTTCTGCATCCATGATCATATCGGTATTCGCCACATCGTGGGTAAGGTAGTAAAACTGTTCCCGGTCGCCATTGCCGAAAGCCAGCCCGTGGCCGGAGAGGTAAACGAGTAGCACGTCCTCGGCTTTGGCTTTTTGCTGTATGCTTTGCAAGGTCCTTTGGATATTCGCTTTGCTGGCGTATTGCCAGGAGATGTTGGTGCCTTCGAGCCCGGTTTGGTTGGCCGGGGCGGTGGTCAGGCAGTGTACTTCTATGCTATCGCCATTGGCAAAAAGGTTAGCGCCGACGAGTGCGAGGGAGCGGGCCATAGCTATCGCATCCTGCGTGGCGTACTTCAGGTCCAGGGCTTCCCCATTGTAGTCGGAGGTGCCTACTGTCACGACGTACATTTTGGGGTCGAGTTCTCCGGTCCAGGAGCTGCTGCTGTTGCCGGTATTTCCTCTGGTCCGGCTGACCGGTTCGTAATTGAGGTGAAGCGGTCTGCTCTTCAGCCATCCTTCGGCATTATACGCCTGAATGCTGATGCGATTGGTACTGTCCGGATGTCGCAGCAGGTAGGGATGCACCGGGCGCAAGTCAAAGGAAAACCGGGGTTTGCGATCAGGGTCAGCATCGTAAGCCACTTCCTTTCCATTGACCTGAATGGACACTCTGCCGATTCCACCGGACCGGGCTTCGAGTGCCACCTTTAACTGATCGCCCTGAATGCCGGCCTGAAGCGCCGGGTACAAGGCTACACGAGCCAATCCTTCCACAGAACGGACGGGCTCAGGCAGGTAACCCAGCAATTTTTGAAGCAGCCCCGGCTCGTAGTAGCGGGCTTTCAGTTGTTCCAGTTCTATGATTTCGGTGCGCTGGCCGGTTTCAACCAGGTAGTAAAGCAGGCGCATGGCATTTTGGGAGGCATCGAACAGCCCTTGCGGGCTAAGTACAATCCAGTCGTCTTTGTCAATAAGTATGAGGGTGGCGATTTCCTTACGCTCAGGGATGCTCCAGATTTTGACTTGTCCGTCTTCCGCACCACTGGCAAAATATTTCCCATTCGGTGCAAAGGCGAGGGCTTGTACCTTTCCCCGGTGCCCCCTGAAGGTATGCAAAAGCTGCCCGTTGGTAAGGTCATAAAGGTGGACGGCACGGTTCCAGGTACCTAGTAACAGTTGGTTCCCTTCGGAGGAAAATGCACCGGAAAGGGCATAACTATCTTCCGGATCCTGGAAGCGGTGCAGGATTTTACCCGAAGGCACATCCCAAACGTAGCAAGTTGTCCCCTCTTGCAGTTCAGTGGTGGGGATGAGGAGTAACCGTCTGCCATCATTGGAGAAGATGGCCTTTCTTACCGAATGATGCCCTAAATTGGCCGGTGCTAATGAGCGGATGGGCTCCATGTTTTGCAGATTCACCAGTACGGGGGTGTAATCTCTGTCGCTACGCTCGAAGCGCACTCCGGTTTGTCCGTCTGCCGTAGTGGCTTTAATGCCTTGTTGGGTGAGGGTTTGTTCCCGGAAGGCTCCTTCTGACAGGGAGATGCTGTTGTAGATATTGATGGGCGCCTCCGGAGTTTCCTTGCGGCAAGCCTCCAGGTCCCAGGTATGTACCAAGCCTGATGCTGAAGTAAAGCTGAGCTTTTCGCCATTCTCACTATAAGCCAAATCAGCGGGGATGAGATGGTGAGCACGCAGGGTTCGAATCCTTTGCCCGGTATTGGCATCGAGCAGATAAAGCGTGCCATCGAGTCCGCTGCATGCCAGCATTTGCCCATCAGGGGAAAGCCGGGCAGCGGGCGGTTCTAGCATCATCGTTTCATTGGTAGTTGGGGAGCCGGTAGTGTAAGTAAGCATGAATACCTGCTGTACAGGGTCGTACTTCCGGAACTGCCCCTGCTCATCCACCAGAATTACAAAGCTGCCGTCCGGGGCGATGTCCCGTAGCTGATAGCCTTCGGGTACTTCCAGGCGATAGAGGAACGTGCCGGTTTCGGTCGACCAAAAGTTGTACTGAATGGAGTACTCTACCTCATCACCCAGTATTTTACCATACGCCCAAAACTTTGCGTATGGCGAGAGCCCGTTTAGGCTTTGAAACTGCATTGGGTCCTGAGTAACCGCATCCCAAAATTGAATCTGCCCTTCCCTGATTTTGTAAAAATAGCGCCCATCCGGTGTAAAGCCATCGGGCTTAAAATCAGGAGCGGGCAGGCTATCGGCAGGGTTGTCAAGCCGGGCTAAGCCGCCGGACTGCTTCATGCCCCATTGCCCATCGGCAGAGAAGCTTTGGAAAGGGTCATCCCGGAGGTTCATCCCCCGGTTTTCCGGGTTCCGGAAGCTAAAGAACAGCGGGCGGTAGTCCTGCCAGCCTTTATTATACTGAACGTACTGCAGGTTTGGGGAAGCGATGGCCCCAGGCATTACAGCGCCCCCGGCTTTCACAGAGGACTTCAGCAGTTTACCGGTTGCCACATCCCAAAGCATCAGGCTGGCATCTTCTCCGGCAGAGAACAGCAGGGCGCCATCCTGTGAAAAACGGAGGTTGTAAACAGTTCCGGTATGCCCTGTGGGCAGGCCCAGCTCTACGGGCTGGGCGATGGCGCAGAGGGGGAGGAAGAGGAACAGGAAAAACAGTATTTTTTGCATCAGGTTATTTTTTGAGTAGCTCTTACCACGTTGGGGCCGAGTTGTTTGAGGTTGTCGGCAGTTCGGGCCTGCAAAGGTATTCTCTAACCTCAGCGACGGATAAATAATTTAGCTTGAACGCGGTATTGCCAGCCCGTTGTAGTGTCAACTGTATAGGCCGTTGCCGGTCATGGCCAGGTCAAGGTACAGTTACTTTATAGCAAATGCCGATTGATGTAAGTACAGGGCAGTCTGTTACAAACTACCCTGGTACAAGAAATACAGGTGGTTTTTATAACCCCTGCCGCCACAGGAAGGCCTTGTACAGCGCTCTTGCGAGATCGTGGTCGGGGTATTGCCCCATGGCCTTACGGAAGCGCAGGCCCGCACGTTCCTGAAAGCCATTGTCTTCCATCGTTACCGCTTCCAGTAACAATTTTGCTGCGGGCCCTGCCGTGGAATAGGCAGGCGTTGACCTGAGGTCTGAAAGGGCACTGTCGAGTTCTGTTTTATCCACATACTGAAAGGTAATCAATGGCGTGCCCACAGATGCATCGTTGGAGGCTGTGGCCTTCCATCGGTAAAATTCACCGGTTTTGAGCCCGGCATCTGCTGCATTCACAGTGAGGTTGCTTTCAGCTGTAGTCTCTTCCAGTAAAACCTGCCCCTGATCGTCGGTAAGGCGGAAAGTATATTGATCAGGCGCTTTCACATCGGCTCCCGGTGCCCAGGAAACGAAGAAGCTTTCACCAGCCACCTTGCCGCCATTGGTCGTAATGGGGAGCAGGGCAGCATCGGCATCGCCATGTCCATCACCCTCTTTGCTTTCGTACTTGGGCTTGGTTGGCTTGGTACTGGCGGCCAGCCCCGGCTCGTCATCGAGGTAAAAAAAGAAAGGGTCGCTGGCTTCTTCCACCCTGTCCTGCAACAGCTCGGCGTAGGGGCTTTCCTGAAACTGGTCATAATCCGTGAGCAGGGTAGCGATGTCATGTTTGCCCCTGGTGTTGATCGTGGCAAATTGCTCATCGTAAAGCAGGCTGACAGAAGTGCCTGCCTTGAGTTTCAGGCGGCCCTCCTTACTGAGCGGCATGCCCGTTTTAATTGGAGAAAAGTTGAACCAGCCTTTGCTTGCCGGCGAGTACCGGGCGGGGCCATCAACGGAATAAACAACCGGGCTGTCCTGCGCATCCAGCATCAAGGAAGTGCAGGCAAAAAACAATAAGGTTAGCCATCTCATGTGGATAAGGTTTTAGGTAGATGAAGATTTATTCTGTTAGTCCTGACCGAAAGACGATCCAGCTGCGAAGCTGTCTGGCATCATCGGTAAGGAGTAGAAGTTGACGTTGATCGTACGCCAGGCATTGCCCGTTGGGCATGGATAGTATCCGGTCGGGCGCGCCATAGGCTGTACGGATTTCAGCTGCGGTGGCACCGGCTGAAAGCCCTGCAAGAGTGTTCCCTTTATAGTCGGGACCGGTCCGGTGGAACCAGGCAAAGCGGTTGCTGCCGTTGTCCACATAGTGTTGAAAAATATTGGAAGTGGGCATATGCTTATAGCCACAGTATATTTTGCCGGGCAGATTTACGGTGGCGGTGAAGGAAGGGGCAACGAGGAAGTCTTCCGGGAAAACGCCATCAATTTCTTCTACGCCTCTCACGTTATAATTTTGCGGGGCAATCAGTTCTGCTCCTCCTTGGAGGATGGAGAGGTTGATCTTTGCCAGGTTCATCACTGCTGGTTGCGCCGATTGGAAGTAGGCCAAAGCGGCAGTGGTGTCTTGCTGAAGGATAGCCGCTACGCCCAAAGTGACTTGCGCTTTAGCCGCAGCGGGGGCATTGCTTGCCTTTTCTGCAAGCGCCAACGCCTTCCGGGCCCGGTATTCAGCATCCAGCCATTCTCCCCTGAGCACATGGAGATTAGCCAGGTTAAGATGGGCAGAGGGTTCAGATTCATTGAGCAGCAAAGCGTTTTTGAATAGTTGCTGCCCCTGCTCCAGTAATTGTGCCCGCCGCGCAGCAGCGTCTTTGGGCAATCGGGTGGTAATCTGCCCAAGCCGGCTTTCCAGGTCCAGCTCAATGGGCAAAACGTAAGGCATTTCATTTTTCGGGGTGAGGTCGAGTGCCGCCAGCAGTGCGGTAGCTCCGGCGTTGTTGTACAGCTCAAAGCCCTGATACTCGCCGAGGATGTACTGGTAATATTCCAGTGCATCGGTATATCCTTCTATCAGGCTCAGGTAATTGGCAGTCTGATAGACCTGGAAGAGTTTCTCCAGCCGGCGCGCGGTGTTCTCGCTAAGCTTCAGGCGTTCGCTCAGGCTGGGGTAGCCTTGGATTTCGTCAGGCAGCCCGTAGGTCGCGTAGGCTTTTTCCAACAGTGGAGCAAGCGTACTGTAGGTATTGTAGCCGGCAGAAATCGCTAATACGCCGCCAAAATAATCGGCCTGCGTCTCGTACTTAAGCCCGTCAGAAAGTTTTTCCAGCTGTTCAGCTGCTTCCAGCCCGTCATTCTGATTGATGAAGTTGCGTTTCCAGTCGTGGTTTTCGTAGTAGTGGATGATTTCATGCGAAAGCATAGCCGCCAGCGCATTCAGGGAGTCTTTACCCAGGCTGACGCAAATGTCATAAGCTTGCTCCTCCAGCCCAATCTGCCGCTTCCCGGGGTGCATCCAGGCCATGTAGCGGCGCCCGGTATTCATGACAAGCTCGGGAACGGGCATTCTGAAGCTGCCCCGGGCCTTCACCAGGTCATCGAAAATACGCTGCGCCACTTCCAGCTTGTAACCGTCTACCGGCACAGGGGCGAACCGGCGCGAGAAGGGATTGTCGACAAAGGCGAACAGGCTGTCCTGTGCCCCTAATGCGACAGGCAGCGCCAGCCATAGTATCAGGAGGAGCCTGCTCATTTCATTAGGGTTTGGGCTTCTTCTAACGCATTCATGCGCAGGAGGAAACTGATGAAAAGTTGCCGGTCCACTGCAGAGGGGGCATCCGATTGGAGTTGTGCAGCGTAGGTGTGGTAAGCGGCCTGGAGAAGCCCGGCTTCCTCCAGCTCATAAAGCCGGTAAACAGGCTGCACGGGTTCAGACAGGCTTTGGAAATCGCCGTCGGCTTCCAGCTGAGTATCGAAGTTTTGCAAGGCTGCCTCATCATAAAGAATAGTAAAAGGAGCCGACTGCAGCCAACTGCTGTCAGCCTGTAGGGCGCTTACTTGCCAATAGGCAGGCGCATTGCCCTCAAAGCGGAGTTGCCGGAGGTCTGTGGTAAATTGTTCATCGGACAGCGTGGCAGCAAGAATGGGCTCTGCAGCCCCCTCCTGCCGCAGCTCAAAACGATAACCATTCGGGTGGGCAACGGAGTCCCAGCGGAACGTCACCTCTGGTTGCGTCAGCAGACCGGTCAGGTAGTGCGGCGCTTCAATGCCGTAGGACGAACTGCCGAATCCACTGACACCCGCCCGGGCGTTGGTCAGGTAGCGGCGATGGGACTGTTCCACCTGCTGTGGCGTATCGGTATCTTTAATGGCATTACTGATAAAAGACCAGAACCGGCTCAGGAAAGTAGAACTATTTTGGCTGCGGATATCAGCGCCCAGCTGTTCAAGGTCATACATGGCCGGGCCTTTTAGCGTTGTCCGGGTGTCTTCAAAAACGATAACGGCACTCACGCCCTGTAGCAGCCGCAGCCGCCCTGGAGCTTTGACCGTTGTGCCGGCAAATACCCGCCGTTCATTACCGCCTTCCTGACTGTAGGTCAGGCCATTGCCCGAACTGACGTCCAAAACAATAAAAAGATCCTGCTGAGCAGTAAGGCCTGCCACGCAGCAAGTCAGTAAAATCAGAAATAGCCATTTGTTTCTCATAGTATGCTCAGGCTTTATTAGTCAATTTGATCAGCCTTCAAAGGGTTACCTTCCAATATACAGAAATCGCACAAGGATTATTCTTCTTCCTCAATAGCAGCAGGTGTAGGCCGTAGTGGAATCGCCTCCGGAATCCGGTCGAGCCAGGGCAGACGCCGCCGGATGAGGCTTTCGTAGATCATGATGAGGTCGTAGGCTAGCAAAAGGGCCAGTATGCCCACCCCAAAATCGAGTTTTATCCGGAAAAAATGAAAAAGCAGGGCAATTAGAAAAAACAGAAGAATAAACTCAACAAGCTGCAGAGCCCGCGTGATGCCATGGAATACTTCATTGAAATCATCATACACCCAGTGGATTAACAACACATTCAGGTATCCGAAAATGGCGAGTAGAATGACGTTGAGCCAGTTGGGGAGCTCACGGATGAATTGTTCTTCCAGTGCCATATTGAGCACATTCGCGTGTATGGCAAGGCCGTACATGTCGGGTATAGCCCGGTTGGTGTAAGATTGATTGAGAGGAGTGTAGTGCCGGTCTTTCAGCAGGTCGCCCTCGTAGGGAGCAGGCAGGTAGCCCAGGAGCACTATTTTGCCATGGACAACCGAGCGGACCTCCTCAAGGCTCATGCTGTCCAAAAGCCGGTCCTGTTCCTGCCTCGGGAAGGCATACTGAGTACCAGTGTAGTGGATACGCTCTACTGGTTTGTTCCGTTCGAGCAATTTTGCGGCTTTCCCGGGCGCATAAATTTGCAAAAGCGCGGTCGCAAAGGCAGGCAGCGTATCTGCCCCCACCAGCTCCTGCGGGCTAAAATGACGGATGACCCGCGTCTGATTCGCCGGGAAGTTGACGTAGCCGAGGGTGCTGTAGTTGGCAAAAGCGGTGTCCACGCCTTTCCACTGCTCAAACTTCGTCGCCTTTGCGTTGACCTGATCGACTTCGCAGGCGAGGACGAGGTTGGGCGTCCGTTGAATGACCGTCTGCAAAAAAGAGTCTGCAGGAGAGACAGTCGACGCTTTAAACAGTACATCTACCCCAATAGCAGCCGCACCGGCTTCCCTTAACCGGTCAATCAGCAGTGCAATACGCCCGCGGTCCGGCTTGCCAATGTCCACGAGCAGTAAATCCTGGGTCCGGAGTGGCTGTTGCCGGGAGGAGTCGCTCAGGTAGGCATAGACGATGTCCGTAATCTCGTAGTTTTTGAGCCCGTTGTTGAAAGGGTCGATGTAGTGCATATTCAGCCGTATCAGGTTGAGAAACCAGATAAACAGAAAAATCAGCACCGTAATGATGATGCTGTGTGGCTGAATAATGCGGTTGAGCATAGGTTTATTTGAATCGGTAATTAGCCCAGCGGCTGAGCTGTCCTTTTTGGCCCAGCAAAAGTAGTACTTCCTTGTAAACCATGATTTCTCCGGTGGGCAGCTCAATTGAGGTTTTAGGTTCTCCGTAAAGATCCGTTAGCTCGGAGCGGGGGGTGCCGGCTTTGAAACCGTCGTAAAGCTCTCCGGGATGCCCGGCGTCGGTCAGTTGCAGATAGAGGCTGGGATTGTTAGGCGACTTTACCATATAAACGGTTGAAGCGCTAAGGCCTTCGACCTGTTCGGGGGTCCAGATTCTGAAGTCGAGGGCTTCAAACAGCTCAATTTCCTTACGCTCCCGCCGGTACTGCCGGTCAAAGTTGGTCAGGTCATAGGGTTCCACGCTGTCGATATCATAGGCATCCGGCCCATCGGGTTTGCGGCCCGCCGGGATTGGGGTTTGCTTCATTTGGTTCAGGTTGTAAAGGGCTACAGCCGAGGGCGTTTCCAGCTGTTCCAGTTGCTGAATGGCGGCTTCCAGATCCCCCCCTCGGGCGGTCAGCATAGCCATCAATACCTGAGCATCCGTTTTGGTTTTGGGGAATTGCCCCGGGTTGCGCTTTGCTTCCACGCCAGCGTAAAAAGCAGCCCGGTCGTTGTCTTCCAGCATGTAGTAGGCACAGGCCTTATTCAGGTAAGCCGGGGCATAGTCCGGGTCCATGCTAATGGCATTATTGAAGTAGGAAATGGCCTCGCGCAACAACTTGGCCCGCCGTTCTTCCTTGTCTCCAAAACCGTCTTTGCTGCCTGCTCCAAAGGTCATATCCAGTTCCAGGGGCAAGCGGTACTTACGTTCGGATTCCGGGAAGTATTCCAGCGCCTCCAGTACGGTAATTACTCCAAGGTTGTTATAGATCTCCCTGCCCTGGTAGTCGATCAGAATGTGTTTGAAGAACACCCGGGCATCATCGTACTGGCCGATTGCGGCGAGCAAATTCCCCACTTCGAAGACCAGGACCAGGTCTTTGAGCTTTTCTTCTGACTTTTGGGCCAGCGCCTTACGGTCGTTCAGGCTGGGATAAGCGCCAGTAGTATCGACTTCCGGGAAAGGGTAGGTCTTGTATATTTTATCCAGGAGGGCGGCCCGGTTGTCAAAAACGGGATAGCCGGCGGAGTACGCCAGGAACCCTCCAAGATAGTCGGCTTGCGTTTCGTTATTGATTTTATCATGGTCCACCATGCCTTGCAGTGTCCTTCCGATTTCCAGCTCCTGATAGGCTTTCGCAAAACCTGACCGCCACTGGTGCTTCTCGTAAAAGTGGACTAGTTCATGCCCGAGCAGCCCGGCGATAGCCGCTTCACCTTCCTGCTCCCCCAGTGACATGCAGATATCGTAGGCTTTTTCTTCCAGCCCAATCTGTGTGCCGCCGTAAACCAAAAACGCAGCATTATTTGCGGCCTTTGTCATAGCGAAAGCCGGGACCGGAAAGCGCCGGTCGCCTTTGGCCTCCACAAGCCGGTTGTATATGGCCAGGGCTTTCTCATACTTCGGGCCCACCAGTGCTTCCATTTCTTGCTCCAGTTGGTCAGGCTTACTGATGTAGCTAAAAGCGTTACGGGGCTGCCCTGTAAGATTGAGCGCAAAGACCAGGCAAACAATAAGGATCAAACTAGGGGCTTTCATGGCGGGTTGGATTTAGATGGTATTTAAGGCTTGCAAACATGGGTCACCTTCACAAAATAGGAAATCTTGAATTAATACAACGGGGAAAGCCAGGTTGCCTTTCCCTGGGTTGATTTGAATGCCTGTCTTTTGGTTACCTTTCAATAGAAAGTTTTTGGCCAGGGTAACCTATCTCCATCTTATCAAATCACTATATTTAGGAATTCATTTCCTGCCGCGGGGTCCTAATGAGCGGCCCACAGCCCTTTTTCTCCATCTTTAATCTACCTACCGATGAACGCACCTAAGTATTGTTTAGCTATGTTGATGTTACTGAACACAGCCTGGCTTTACGCCCAGGACCTGCATATTTTTTACGACGTATTTGAGGATACGGTTTACTATCAGATTGACGGGAAAGCTGTAGCACAGCCAGCCGTCAAAAAAGGGCAGCAGGTCATACTGCATGTGCTTAATTACAACGATTATATTTATGACCTGGAACTGGAAACCGAAGCAGAGGACTTCAATGTGCCCGCCTCAGGCAGCCCTTTATTTGGCGGCGGCAGCAGCGGTTCTGCACTGGCACAGTTTAGAAGCCTGACCGGAGGGATGGGGGGCACGGGTTTTGGATTAGACAGTACCCGCATCGCTGATCAGGGCAGTGGGATGGTGGACCAGGCGAATGTGTCTACCGCTACTAAAGCTATGGCCAGGCGGTTTGCCAGCCACCTGCAGGCGATGGAGGATATCGAAAGCGAGATTCAGGAGCTTAATGGCTATCTGAACAAAGAGTTGCAGAGCCAGGCTTTTCAACAGATAGCACTGGACGAGGTACGACAGCTCCGGCAGCATCCCGGACTATCGCCTAAAAAGATCAAAGCCCTTTCCATGGACTACCTAAAGCCCGTGCTGGGTGTCCGCCGGGATGAGCCTTTGAACATCGGGGAAGTGGTTCGTCGCACCGATCAGTCCAGTGCCATTCAAAAGACGGTTGAAGACTACGAGCAGGAAGTGGGGCAGCTACAGATGGAACTGGAAAAACTGGAGGCTTCCCGCAGTGTCCTCTTCGAAGCTCCTGACCTGCCCGATACCGACCGCCTCGCACTGGCGGTAGCCTATGAATCTGCTGCCCTCCGTGTGGCAGGGTACGAGGAAAAAGCCCAGTCGGTCCGGGAACAACTCACTGGGCTGGAGAGCCTTCAGCTCAGGGAACTGACCGAACTGGGTTATCTCTATGAAGAAATGCAGGAGCACCGTTTCGAACAGAAGTTCGTCTTTAGCCCGGATGCTGACCTGACCACCTTCCGCATCCGGCTCAATCCGGTAGATTCTGCCCTGCAGCAGGGCGTAAGGCCTAAGCAGCTGAACCCTATCAAGCTGAATACCTACGGCGGGCTAAAGGTCAATGCGAGTGTAGGTGTAAGTTTCGTCCGCTTCTTTGACCGGCCACAGTCGTATAGCGTTCGGGACTCCTTTATCGTTGCAGATGACCAGGATGCCTTTTTGCCGATTATTTCCAGTTTTTTCCATTTCTACCCGCAGAGCCGGCGGCAGGTTTCCGTCGGGGGGACCTTTGGCCTTGGTATTGGGGTCGGAGGAGATAACGCGGGGCTGCAAACTTACTTTTTCGGCCCCAGCCTGATCCTGGGGCAGGGGCAGCGGGTGGTCTTCACCACTGGCCTTGCCGGCGGGAAGGTAGAGCGCCTCGCACAAGGGTATCAACCTGGCGATGTGTACGATGCAACGATACTGCCCACTAAGTCGATTTACGAGTTGGGCTTTTTCCTGGGCATTTCCTTCAACATCATGGGCAATTAAGACTGTGTTGGGATTTCACCCTTTGGGCTGCATTTGCC
>ENA-UENT01000599-UENT01000599.1-marine-metagenome-genome-assembly--contig:-NODE-599-length-19030-cov-8.211402_pt1 | contig 19030 bp, 7 predicted proteins | sample MGYA00237879_ERZ529330 | MGnify/ENA primary metagenome ERZ529330 (study PRJEB26372, sample SAMN05368345) | marine metagenome | biome: cultured habitat; feature: ocean water; material: water; isolation... | reverse complement strand
GCTGGTGCTTCTCCGTCCGACGCAGCTTTGGCGCCAATATGCATCCGTATGGACTGGCCCGCCCATACGGGCAAATTATGGGTAGTCGGAAAACTTAACCTTAGCCTTTCCCGGGCGATGTGAGGATGAGGTTGGTCTTTGGGCAGCCGAGGCTAGGTTGAGGTTGAGGACCAGGCAATGGCTTCTTTGCCCGACCGTAGACGGTCTCCTGCCTGGAGGCGAGCAGTGCCGTTGGTTCAGTCTTGGATATTGAGCGGTGCCGGTCGGCTGGGCTTTTGGGAGGCGGTCGCAAAGCGGCCGTTGCCCTTGGTGGCGCATGCCGGTGCTCAACCTCAGCCTTTCCTGGGCGGTGCAAGGTTGAGGCTGGTCTAAAAACGTCAAAAATCGTATCGCACGAGTCAAAATGTAGGGTTTTGAGCCTAATGGATATCCTTTCATTAACGAAGTTTTGCTACTTTTCAGAAAAGTGAAATGCAGGACTTATGGTTCGTTTATGTTTTTTGCTGCTTGCTTTGATGGCAAGGCTACTGCCTGCGCAGCCCATTTTCTTTGATGGGTCCGTTGGTGCCGGCATCGGGCACCCTGGCCGTAACTTTGGCGTCGCTTTTGGTGATTTCGATGGGGATGGAGCCGATGATATCTACATCTCCCGACACAATGCACCCAATCTGCTTTACCGGGCTATCGGCAACGGACAGTTTATGGAAGCAGCCGCGCAGGCGGGCATTGCGCATGTGGGGACGACCAATGTGAGTGCCTGGGGCGATTTCGATAATGACGGGCACCTCGATCTCTACCTGGGCAACCGGGATGAACCTAATATTTTGTACCGCAATAATGGCGATGGCACCTTCACCGATATTAGCGTAAGCGCAGGGGTCAACTCCGGGCACCGCACCCGGGCGGTCCTCTGGGGAGATGTGGACCGGGATGGGTATGTCGATTTGTACGTAGCCAACCTTGCCGCGCCCAATTACCTGTACCATAATAACGGTGATGGGACCTTCACGGATATTACAGTGGCTGCCAATGCTCAGGACTTTGGCATCGCTATGGGCTCCCTGTTTTTCGACTACGATAACGATGGTGACCTCGACCTTTACCTCACCCACGATGCCAATCAGCCCAATATCCTGTACCGCAACGACGGCACCGGCCACTTCGAGGACGTCTCAGTGTCTGCCGGGGCCAATATCGCTGCTCAGGGCATGGGCGTAGATTTTGCGGACATCAACCACGATGGCTTCTTCGACCTTTACATCACCAATCTGTATGAGAACGTCCTGCTGCTCAGCGATGGGGATGGCACCTTTACGGAAATCGGCAGTCCGGCCGGAGTGGATGACCTGGGCATGGGCTGGGGGACGGTCTTCCTGGATTACGATAACGATGGCCACAGCGATATTTATGTGTCCAACGATACTTACTTTGCCCCATTCGATAACCTGCTGTACCGCAATCTGGGGAATACGACTTTTGAAGTCGTCAGTGAAGGGACCCCCCTGTCGAGCCCGATGGCTGGCTACGGCGTCGCTACGGGTGATGTCAACTCCGATGGGAAACCAGATTTGCTGCTCGTCAATGCCGGGTCTCAGGACGGCAATCAGCTTTTTCTGAACAGCACCGAAAACGGGCACCACTTCGTCAAAGTACGCCTGCGGGGTACGGAAAGTAATGCCGCCGCTATCGGCGCGCGGGTCACGGTGGAAGCCAACGGGCAGGCGCAAATGGATGAAGTCTGCGCAGGCATGGGCTATGCCTCCCAAAACAGTTTCACCTTACACTTCGGGCTGGGGGACGCCACGCTTATCGACCGGTTGTCCATCCGCTGGCCGAATGGGGCAGTAGAAACTTATGAAGGGCTTGCGGTTGATCAGCATTACCACATTACAGAAGGGGAGGGCGTAGCAACATCCGCCTTTGGTCGAAGGAAGGCTATACCTGGACTTCGGGCGTGGCCTAATCCTATACAAGATGAGTTTTGGATAGAATACGCTATGCCCAACCGGTCCGGAATATTGCAAATGCAAGTTCTCGATATTCAGGGGCGATGTATAGCCACCTTGCCATCGTCGCATACTGGCGGCTCAACCGGGCGGTTTCAGGTATCGGCATCAGGCTGGCCGGCTGGCTTATACCTTATTGTATGTTGTAGTGAAGAAGGGGTAGCGCTTAAACGGATTGTGAAACAGTAAGTGTATGGTAGTCAGCTGTAACGCCATAAAGGGACAGAAGCGCACAGAGGTCTCCCGAAATAATTGAGTACACTTAGATCGGTTTGCTTCGTATTCACGGGGAAAAGGAGCCGCAGCAATTTTTTGGTTACTGCAGCTCTTGAAAATTCCCCATAAAATTAGCTTTAGGTAGTAGTGGGCTGATAGCCCATTGGTTAAGCATAGGGGGGATTATGGAGCAGTAGTGCATGATGTGCCAGCGATATGCACTGGTGTAATCCAATCTTTTTAGTAAAGCACTTTTCGCTTTTTTGGGTGTGACAAATTTACGGTCCGGGCCTTCACAGCTAAAGGAACTGAGGGGGGAGAATGGATGCAAAACGAGTGAATATTGGAGCAATGCAGGTATTACCGGGAATCAATTATCAGTAATATCCACATTTTAATATCAGACCTGATGCGTTGGGTCAGTATTGTGAGAACAATGAATTATTTTCAACTAAACACTATCGGTAATTACCCTCTAGTTGGCATCGGAGCAATAAGCAGGAATAAAGGAGCAAAACCGACTGTTACCAGCTTTTCGAAGCTGTCAATTACTGCAAATAGTACGATGGTGGCTGCCCAAACCGCTCTTTAAATATTTTGGAAAAGTACTTGGGGTCCCGCATGCCGCAAGCCTCTGACAGTTCGGCCACAGAGCTAACTTTGCTGTCTTCGAGCAATCTCCGGGCATAATCGAGCCTTACCTCCTGAATGTATTGGGAGGTGGTAAGCCCGGTGTGCTGCCGGAGTTTCCGGTTGAGGGTGTGTCGGCTCAGCCCCATTTGCGCTGCTACGAAATCTACGGAGAACTGCTGTTCGGACAGGTGCGTTCGTACGATGGTTTCAGCTTTCTCCAGCCAGGCCTGGCGGACTGTGGCTTTTTCGGGGGCAACGGCGGTGCGGTTATCCGATAAGGTATCTTCTTCCGGCTCAGGTAGCCGCATTGTAGCGTGCCGCAGCAGGTTGCGGATTCGAGTCAGGAGCTCCTCTTCTATAAAGGGTTTAGTGAGGTAGTCATCCACACCGATGCGCAAGGCTTTCAGCCGGTCGGCCATTGCGGACCGGGCGGTCAGCATGACGACCGGGATATGGCTGAAGGCATCGCTCTGTTTCAGGTGGTGCAACAGTTCGTACCCGTCCATTTCGGGCATCATGACATCTGAGAGTATAAGGTCAGGCGGAGCGGTCGACTGCTCCAGATAAGACAGCGCTGCCTGGCCGTTTGAGACTGCCTCCACTTCAAAGTGGGAAGACAGAAGCTGAAGCAGGTAGTTACGCATGTCGTGGTGGTCTTCTACGATTAACACGCGATAGCTGGTCTGCGGGTCACCGGGGGATACGAAGGCAACACTTGAATTCGTGCCAGTACTGCTACCTGAGGCGAGCGGGTTTGCCGGTTCTGCTTCCACCCAGGGCAGTTGCAAAAACAACCGGCTGCCTGCCCCGGCTTCGCTCTCTGCCCATACCTTTCCGCCGAGTAGGGTAGCCAGTTCCCGGCTGAGGGCCAGGCCCAGACCGCTGCCCCCTTCCACGGCTTTGAATACCCTGGACTGATAATAGCGCTCGAAGATGTGCGGCAGGTCAGCAGCCGGTATCCCCCTGCCGGTATCATGGACTTCAAAGTGCAGCGTGTCCTCCACTTTTCGGGCGGATAGGGTGACCTGGCCTCCCTCAGGGGTAAACTTGATGGCGTTGGCCAGATAGTTGTACAGGATCGTTTCTGTCTTTTGTGCATCCAGTTGCAGGCAGAGAGACTCTGCTAAGCCATAGTCCAGCTCCAGCCTGATCGCTTCCCGGCTGGCGTGGAGCTCAAAATTGCTTGTCAGTTGCTTTAGCAGCGGCAGCAATGGAGTGTTTGCGTGCCGGACTTCCAGCGTGGTGGATTCCAGCCGCGCCAGATCCATGATATCATTAACCAGCCGCAGCATTTTTCGGCTTTGCTGATGAGCAAGCTCAATAAGCGGGCGCAGAGCGGGGCGGTTTTCCTTTTCCAATAATTGAGATAGCGGGCTTAGAATAAGCGTAAGCGGAGTACGCAACTCGTGGGAAAGGTTGGCGAAAAAGCGGGATTTGAGTTCATCTAACTGCCGGAGTTCGGCGGCCTGTTCCCGGATGAGCTCCCGGTCTCTGGCGATCGTTTCTGTACGTTTTTTGACTTCTGCTTCCAGTTCCTGATTGCGGCGGTCGAGTGCCCGGGTGCGCAGGTAAAGGACAAGCAGCCCGATGGCCACTACCAGCAGGAAAAACCACCAGCGCAGGTAGAAAGGCCGCTCCACTAAGATGGGTACTTCCAGCGTTTCAGTAGTCGGTAGGCCATTCTCCAGTATGGCTTGCACCAGTAATGTTTGTCGCCCGTAGGGCATCCGCCCCATGGTAATCGTTTGATCAGCAACAGTTTCCCAGGATTCTCCTTCCCTTTTGAGCTTATAGCGGTATACGGTCCCCGGGCCGAGCCGGACATCTTCCATGCCCAGCATAAGCGTCAAAAAGCGGTCTTGAGAATGGAATACGATCTGCTGCTTTTCCAGGAAAGCTGCTGTTACATTGACCGTCTTATTCGCAGCATCCAGATACTGAAGGATTTCCACCACCTGAGGCCGGGCTTCCACGGTACCCGACAACTGATCTGTGAATGATTCCGGGTGAAAGTAGGTCACTCCATCTACACTGCCGAAGTATAGCCTGCCATCTTCATCCTGAAAGTGAGCAATACGGTTAAACTCGTTAGTATTCAAACCATCCCGGGTGGTATAAATCCTGGAGTGCCCCTCTTGTGGGTCGTACTGTATGATGCCTTGTTCACTCGACAGCCAAAGTATCCCATCCGCATCTGCATAGACGCTATGCAATACCAGGCTTTTTTCACCTTTGAAAAAAATGGACTCTGACTCATTGGTGCTGCGGTCCCAGCGGATCAGCCCCCGTCCTGCTGTGGCCAGCCAGAAAACATTAGCGCTTTTATCGTGGTATACATGCCTTACATCCCGGGCATGCAGCTTAAACCGGCCCTCTTCGTTGGGGGCATAACGCTGTATGGCTCCGGAATAAGGGTTGAGCAGGTATAGCCCGGCCGTACTGCATAACCAGACGCTGTCAGGATGTGCTTCGTAGAAATGGTAGACGGTAGCGTTATCCAGCTCGGGGAAAGAGGAAATGCTGATTTTTTCTGTAACCCCACTTGCAGGGTCAAAACGGTAGAGCCCCAATTCACTCATCCAAAGCCGCCCCGTGGTGTCCGCGTACAGCGACCATATTTCATGTAAGGGGACATTGAAACCTTCTACCGCCTTTGAGGCCGGTGCGTATGAATACAGACGAGTATGATTGCCTGCCCATAGCCGACCCTGCGGGTCTACAGCCGAAGACATGGAAGCAGGAAGTATCGGAGCGGGCTCACGCTTGTCTTTTTGCCTAAATGGCAAGACTCCGTCCTGACAGCTAAAATAAAGCTCTTCCCCAAACCGCAGTATATCCCGAAAGCCCGTTTGCCGCTTCAGATTTGTAAAAGCGGTATTGAAGTCGGTCTGCTGCAAATCTATCTGATACAGCCCGCTGTGGCTGCATTGCCAAATGGTTTTACCTTGCATAAGGACGCTGCGGCGCCAGGAAGTCAGGTGCTGAAGCTTCTCGTTATTGATAACCTGCAGGTGCCCATCTTCAAATAGCAGCGCAGCTTCAGCACCCTGAGCAAGCCAAAATGCATGGTAATCGGGAAGGTAAACCAGTTCGTTGAAACAAACGTAGCGGTCTACAAAACTAACCTTCTCCCTAAACTGCATGAGGTCCGTTGAATCTTTTCTGACGTATAGCTTACCTTTATGTTCCCAAACGAAAAGCAGCTTTGGTGTTTCCGGAAATGAGGTCAAAAACGCAGTCGTATCGCCTCTTTGTACTGGCATGGGCCGGATACTTCGTATTTGGCAGCAGCGTTTGAGCTGGCTTAGACGAAGGCTTTAGCTGATCGTACCTCCGAAGCACAGTGCCGCCGTTCTCCTGCTGCTGAGTCCAGTAAAGCCCCGCTGCCTCATCTGCTGAAAGCAAGTGCTCCCCGGCGGATAGCTCCAGCAACTGCCATTTGTCCTGCCCGGGATGATAAAGGTAATAAGCTCCATTAGCCAGGAAGAAACCCAGCTGAGCCGTAGGCAAAGGGGTACAATGCTGAACCTGATTCCAGTCAAATGGCGTGGCTTCCCCAGAGTAGGCCTCAAAGGAGACAACTGCCTCGTCGTAAATATCAAAAACATCAATTAGCGGGGAAAACTTCTCAGAGGAGCTCATGCGGTGCAACAACAGAAGCTTCCTGCCTTTGGGGATGATCTTCCAGATGGTTTCCTCTCTTAATCCATTAGACCGGTCAAACGATTTGAAGTGGTGCCCATCGAAGCGGCTCAATCCTTTATTGGTGCCTACCCAAATGATACCCCGCTCGTCTGCTGCAACGCTGTATACTGAATTGTCGGGAAGCCCGCTGCGGACGTCATAATGGCGTATAGCGGTGGAAACCTCTCTGATGGTGGATTGGGCTCCCAGAGATAAGGAGACAAACATCAAACTCAACAATCCGAATCTATAGATCAGCCTGAACAGAAAAGGTGGTGTTGATATCATGGTTATCCTATCTCGAGCCCCAAATTTACAAAAAGCATAAAGGTATCTGCAAGAGCATTCTAAAGAAGGCAAAAGGAGAAAACTTTTTATTCTCACTTTAACACCACACGCAAAGCCGTATTATTGCGTTTCAAATGGCAGCAAACGCAACCAAGCTTATGTACAGAACGCTACTCTTCCTGACGGCAGGGCTTTTGCTCGGCTTTTCCGGTCAGGCACAAAAATACAGCAACGAATTTCTCACCATCGGAGTGGGTGGCCGGGCGCATGGTATGGGCACCGCCGTTATCGCCAGTGTGGATGATGTGACCGCAGGTATGTGGAACCCCGCCGGCCTGGCTACCTTGCAACCAGATGATGGCTATCAGATTGGCGCCATGCATGCCGAGTGGTTCGCAGGTGTGTCCAATTTCGACTACCTTGGTTTTACCACGGCCCTGGCTAATGGCAACCGCATTGGGCTGTCTCTCGTGCGCTTCGGCATTGACGGTATTCCGAATACCCTCTCCCTGTACAATAGTGATGGCACCATCAATTTCGACAACGTCACGGAGTTTTCCGCTGCCGATTATGCCTTTATCCTGAGCTATGCCAAGCCCTTCAAGGTAAAAAAGGGGCAACTGCTGGGCGGAGCCAACATTAAGGTCATCCACCGGCGCATTGGGCCTTTTGCCAATTCCTGGGGCTTCGGGCTGGATGCCGGGCTGCAGTACCGCATCAAAGACTGGAACTTCGGCCTGGTCGCCAAAGACGTCACCTCCACCTTCAACGCCTGGTCCTTTAGCTTTTCAGAGGACGAACGGGAGGTGCTGGAACTCACCAACAACGAAGTGCCCATCAACAGTGTGGAAATCACCCGCCCGCAAATCCTCCTCGGTGCTGCCCGCCGCTTCCAGTTTGGGAATGTAGGGCTCATGCCAGAGGCGAATTTCATCTTCACTACCGATGGCGCCCGTAACACCCTGCTCTCTGCCGACCCCATCAGCATGGATATTGCCGGGGGCGTGGAAGCGGATTATAAGGAATTTGTTTTCCTGAGGGCCGGGGTGAGCCAATTCCAGCAGATCACCAATTTTGACGGTGGCGAAAACCTGAAAGTACGCCCCAGCCTGGGTGTAGGCTTCCGGATATCCAGCCTGACGGTGGACTATGCCTACACGGATTTGGGTGCGGAGGAGAGTACTTACTCGCATATCATCTCTTTGCATTTGGCGATCCGGCCGAAGGGTAGCCGGTAGCACGCTGGCAGGGTAGGGGTATCCGTTCTTGTGGTGTACACCGTTGATTTTCAGGTGTATTAGGGCGCGCTGTATCCGGTTGGGAAGTGTTAGGGTAAAGTAAAAAGTTGCAAACTCCGTTTAGGATATTTTCTCTGTCCTACTACTTTAGTATACTTTTACGATCAACCGGCAGGTACACCTTTAAACCTTATTTACCAACTAACATCATTTGTATGTGCCCTTTTAGACATGATAGGGTCGGGCAGCTATACTTGGAACGGAGAGGTTTTGGCGTAAGGCACAAACCCGATGCACGAGTATATACCGACACGAAGTCGTGTTTGGTCCCAAACTACTTCGTCGTCGGTATATCTTCAGATTCCAACCTTGTTCCGGCAAGTGTGGCTTCGCAGAGGCGGACATCAGGCAACGTAAGCCTGCCCCGCAACAGGCAGCAACTCAATAAGCATGCCATTCGGTTTTACGGGATTTTACTCCTATTGCTTGGTACGTTGCTCCTCCCTTTACAAAACACCTACGGTACCCCTTGTGCTAATCGCCCGGAATACTACGGTGAAGAGTTGGCCGATTCCACAAGGCTACAAGTTACACCGGATAACGAGCCGCGCTCCCCTGGTTGGTCCGATTTAGAAGAAGGCGATAGTGCACGAGTGCTGCGGGAATTCGACCGTGCAGAAGCAGCCTATCAGGAAGCTATAGTCAAGGCCGGACTCAGCCGGGATACGCAGTTATTATTTAGGGCTTACATGGAACAAGGGAAAATACCTTATTTCAAAGGCGACTATCATAAAGCGGTTTCGGTATGGAAGAAAGCCCTGTCGCTTACCGGAGCAGCAGCGTTGAGCCCTTCCGCCGAAGGGCGTATCCGTGCTAATTTAGGAGCGGGGTACATTGCTATACAGTATGCTCAGTCCGCTTTTAAGCACCTGAGCCGGGCTTATGAAATTCTAAAAGACGAACCGGATGCCACTCCTTTTCAATTGGGCATTACCCGCCTGAACATAGCCGTAGCGCTTCAGCATATGGAGGCTTATGACTATGCCTGGCAAATCCTTCGCGAGCTGGAGGCAGAAGCAGAAAACCCCTACCTGAAGTCCCTGGTTTATGCGAACCTGCTTGCCATAGAAGGGGCACGAGAAGAAAAAACACAGTTTTACCGCTATCTCGACTCGCTTTATGTTTATGAGGACGGACACCTGACGGGCCATACGTTGCAAATTATTGCTGAAGGAGGCCTTGCGTTTGCTGACTGGCCGTTGGTAAGGGAGCAACTGGTTCAAATTGCTGCTGCGGCGGCGGCAGACCCTGATGTCCGCTATATCCATGCTTTGCCGGAATTCGAGGCTTACTTCACGGAGCAGGGCGTACTCTTGCTGGATACACAACTGATCAACCGCTGTGTGGAGCGAAATACAGACCGTAAAACACCCCGGCAGCTCTATGAATTGCTGCACCTGAAGAGTGAAATTGCTGCCCGGCAAAGCGATTGGGAAAAAGCCCATAAATGGCTTCGGGAGGCTGATCAGGTGGGGGCGATTTGGCAAGACAGCCTCCGAAATTCACAGTTTGCGGATTTTGCAGAGCAATATCGCAGCAGCAGTTTGAAAAAAGAGGTCGTGTCTTTGTCGGAAGACCTACTCGAGAGGACGAACGAGCTGCGCAGCAACCGGATCATTACTTTTACCCTTTGCGGGTTGTTGCTGGGGAGCCTGGGCGTTGGGTTCCTGTTTCTGTTTAATCTCCGCAAAGCCAGGAAGCTGGCTATTGAGGAAAAGGCCCTTCGGGAAGAAAGTAAACAGGTTGCTGCCCAAAAAATGGCATTGCTGGAGGATGAGCTGTCCAAAAAAGAGGAGAAGCTGCACTTTACCCTTACCCAGCAATTGCACATCCGTCAATTGTTTGAGGAGGCGGTGGCCTTTGCACAAAACTCGTCCGTGGAGCAAGATCAGGAGCGCTTCCTCAACCATCTTCAGGTGGAGCAGGAGCGTCTCCGTGCCCTCCGCCAAAGCCAGGATATGGAAACTGAGCTCAATGAGCAGCTGCCGGTATTCATGGCACGGCTCAACGAGCGTGCTCAGGAGCCCCTCACGCCTTACGAAAAGGCGGTGGCTGCGCTCATCCGGTCGGGCTATACAACCAAAGATATAGCTGCTCTTCTTGATAAGTCTGTCCGGGCTATTGATAATGCCCGCTATCGGGTCCGTCAAAAGCTGGGCCTCAATCGTACCGATCATTTGCAGAGCTACCTGGAAGCGATTCGTAACCGGTAGGAGGGGATTTTTTGGTGTTATGGTTTTTCTGGCGTTGGTACTTTAACCTTGGAAGCTTTATCCTTTATTCAGGTGTTTTGGTGTTCCTGGCTCTGCCTCTGCTAAGGCTTAGGCTGGCCTGTGGCAGGATGTGGATGAGCCCATCCGTGCCCCTCCGTACAGCAAGCTGTCGCCCCCCAGGAAGACCAAGCTTCGCCCCTCAACCTCAACCTCAATCTCAACCTCAATCTCCCTACCCTCCCTAAGCCCCTCCAAAGCGGCTTTGTATTATATAAAAACCTAATAAGATGTTTTGAGAGTTGAGCTGTAAGTATATGAAAAACAAAGTGTTAAAGCATTTGAGAGTTTTAAAGCATTGTACCGCTACGCTAATATGTCGTGTTTTGCGACTGTATTCGCTTTCGACGGATATTATGTGTTAAACTCAAAAATGCACAAGTAAATATGTACTTATTTCAACCTTACTCGTACGGTCGTACGGCCGGCAAACTCCTTCTTTTATTCTTAATGCTCACCCTTGGAGCCCGGCAGGGTTTCGCGCAGTACGGTGGCGGAGATGGTAGCTCGGGCACTCCGTATGTGATATCAACTGCAGCACATTTACAAACTTTGTCGCAAACTTCCGGTGATTGGGATAAGCACTTTAGACAAACAGAAAATATTAACCTGAATGGTGTGTCTCTTAGTGACATGAACTTCAGCGGTGTCTACGACGGTAACAACCTCACCATTTCCAATTACACCATAACCGGTACTTCGAACGACAAAGGCTTGTTTAGTGAGCTCGTTGGATCGGCCACAGTGCAGGATCTGACCCTGAATAATTTCAATATCTCCGGTGGCGTAAGGGTCGGTGGGTTGGCAGGAAAAGCGAGCGGAGGTACGACCATTGATAACGTAGATGCTACAGGGGTCAGCATCGATGGCAATTTTGATAGCGGCGGGCTGATTGGAGAATGTGGTGGATGCACGATACAAAACTCCACTGTGGATGCAACAAGTATGATAGATTGCGGCAATACGGGTGGTGGAATCGTGGGCAAATCAGTAAGTAGTGCTACCTATACCAACTTATCGAGTAGTGCACAAATGACGGGGTCCAGTTTGGGTGGAATTGTAGGCAACATTTTTAACAACCCCACCTTTACCAATTGCAGCAGTGCCGCAACGATAAGCAATAGTTCGGACCGTTTGGGCGGGATTGCCGGTAAATGCACAGATACGCCCTCCTTTAGCGGCTGCTCCTTTTCGGGCTCTATATCGGGTACCTGGCACTGCGGCGGCATTATTGGCCGGGTGGAAGGCGGTACAGCCACGATAACGAATTGCAACAATTCAGGCAGCATAACGCAGACCGCCGATGAGGGTGGCGGTATCATCGGGACCACAGACGGGACTGCGAATGTCAGCACCTCTTATAACACGGGCAGCATCAATGCCAATTGGAAATCAGCCGGTATCATCGGAAGAGTCAATTCAAACAGTACGGTCACGATTACGGAGTGCTATAATTCTGGTACAATAACATCGAACTCGAATCAGGCCGGTGGTATAGTCGGAACGTCAACGGGCGTGTCGAACATTATCGAATCGTATAACACCGGCAGCATCACTTCCAGTGCCAATTCTGGTGGTATTATCGGAAGAGTGGAAACTCCTGCTTCCGGGCATTCCAGCCTGACCAATTGCTACAATACCGGCGCAATTGACGGAGGATGGTCGGCGGGTATAATTGGTGAGGAAACGGATGGAGGTGCCACAACGGTTGTGAATTGTTACAACGCAGGGACCGTTGACAATGATTCATCGGTTGGAGACTTCGTGTCTAAAGGTGGTTCTGCAACCGTCACTGCAACTAACTGCTTCTACGATGAGCAGGTCAATTTCTGGTTCACGAGCCAAAGTATAACCGGAATAACCGGCAATAGCACCGCCGAGATGAAGGACTACGTCACCTTCCTTGATGCCGGCTGGGATTTAGTCAGCGAGAACACCAACGGCAACGCTAATATTTGGGATGCCGACCAATTGAGCACCGTTAACAACGGCTACATGATACTCAGCTGGCAGGACGGCTCTGACAATGTGTTGCCAACAGCCAGCTACTCCGGTGGGTTGGGTACGCAAGGTGACCCTTTTCAGATTGCAACTGCAGCTGACTTGGTTACTTTGTCAGGCAGAAACGCGGATTGGGAAAAATACTTTATTCAGACTGCTGATATTGACCTGACAGGAGAATCGGCCTCTTTTGCTCCTATAGGGAACGGAGGAGTGTCCTTTAAGGGGGTTTACGATGGGAACTCACATACGATCAGCAACCTAACGATCAATCAGGGCAGCTTTAACGATCAGGGGCTCTTTGGGAGTATTAGGGATCTTTATGATAGGGGTGTATTAGTGAAAGATCTGACCATAGATGGATTCGATATCACCGGACAGAATAATGTCGCTGCCGTGGTTGGTTTTGCCTGGGGAGGCTCTGAAATTGACAATATAGCGGTGACCAACAGCACGGTAAGCGGAAACTTTGACACCGGAGGCCTGGTCGGTGAATGTAACGGTTGTTCTATATCCAATAGTACCGTTGATGTCAACAGTAGTATAGCAGCGCAAAACGAAGGCGGCGCTGGTATAGCTGGGGGATTATATAGTACAGTAGTCATTTCAGGTTGTACTTTTGCAGGCTCAGTGATCAGCGGATCAAGAATAGGAGGGATGGCTGGTAGATTATTTGGTAACTTAACTATAAGTAACTGTACGTTTAGCGGCACCATCAATGGCTCGTCGAGTGCGGGGGGTATGATCGGGTGGCTGAGCGGCAGTGCCACCGGTACTATAACGGATTGCGGCAGTACCGGCACGGTGACAATTACAGGGGATGAAGCCGGAGGAATGATAGGTAATGCATCTGGTACGGCAACGATCACGACGTCCTATTGCTCAGGAGCGGTAGACGCCAATGCTCTTGCTGGTGGGCTTGTAGGTGTATTTCAATCCAATGGAAGTGGCAACTCCTCCATCACCAACTGCTACGCCACCGGCTCGGTAGATGGCGGATGGTCCGGGGGTATTATTGGGGAGGAGAGAGATGGTGGTCAGACCTCCCTTACCAATTGCTACGCCGCAGCGGTTGTTACGGGTAATTCTGCCTCCAGAGATGTCGTATCCAGTGGTGGTTCGGCAACAGTGATAGCTACAGATTGTTTTTATGATTCTGATATTAATTCCCTAAATGCTCAAAATATAACCGGAATAACCGGCAGGACCAGCGCCGAGATGAAGGACTACACCACCTTCACCACCGCTGGCTGGGACTTCGTCAGCGAGACCACCAATGGCATCGCTAATATATGGGACGCCGACCAATTTAGCACGTTGAATAGCGGCTATCCGCTGCTCAGCTGGCAGGATGGCACAGATGGTATCTTATCGTACACCTACTCCGGTGGGGCAGGTACGCAAGTCGACCCCTATCAGATTGCAACCGCAGCGGATTTAATAGCTTTGTCATCTATAAGCGGGGATTGGGATAAGCACTTTATTCAGACTGCAGATATCAACTTCGGTTCAGATGAAACAGCGGTAGACTGGGACAATGATGGGAGTGCAGATGGTATGGGGACTGAAGGTTTTTCGCCTATCGGGAATCCTACAACCAAATTCACCGGCTCTTACGATGGAAATGAGAAGACCATTTCTAATTTGTTCATCAATCGGTCGTCGTTATTAAATCCTGTAGGGCTGTTTGGCGGTACTGAACTTTCCGGTGCAGGAATAGCGGATTTAGGACTGCTTAACGTAGATATAACGGCATTATCACCAGTCGGTGCCATAGTTGGTGATCTTTCCCCCGATGCGACTGCTGGTGTTAGTGGTTGTTATAGTACAGGTAGCGTTGATGGATCATCGAATATTGGAGGGGTAGTTGGCTACGCCGGGGCCAGTGCTGCTACTGGCACGACAATAGAGAACTGCTATTCCAGTTGTAGTGTGAACGGCTCCGGCGCCATGGCCAGGGTCGGTGGTTTGGTCGGAACACTATTTGATGGTTATACTATATCGGATTGCTACAGCACTGGTGCTGTAACAGGAACAGGAGATAATGTAGGAGGCTTGGTAGGCCTAAGCTTTGGCGGCACCGTCACCAACTCTTTCTGGGACACCCAGACCTCCGGCCAGGCAACAAGCGCCGGCGGCACCGGCAAGACGACTGCGGAGATGCAGGACTACACCACCTTCAACACCGCCGGCTGGGACTTTGTCTCGGAGACAGCCAATGGCTCCGCTGATGTATGGGACATGGACCAATTTGGTACTGTCAACAACGGCTACCCCCTACTGAGTTGGCAGGATGGCGCGGACAGTGATGTATTAGCTCCCTACTCCGGTGGGATGGGTACGCCAGGCGACCCTTATCAGATTGCAACCGCAGCTGATTTGATTCAATTGTCAGGCAGAAGCCAGGATTGGGACAAAGACTTTATTCAGACTGCCGATATTGACTTCGGTACAGATGAAACAGCGGTAGACTGGGATGGGGATGGTAGTGCAGATGGTATCGGTACTGCCGGTTTTTCGGGTATAGGGGAGAGCACCCAGAACGGATTCACTGGTAACTACAATGGACAAGGGCATACCATTTCGAATTTGTTTGTTAATCAAGCCGGAGATGTTAGTAATTATGGTATGTTCCGAGTCTTAGTAACAGGGGGTAGCGTGTCACAATTAGGACTGTTGGATGTTGATATTACTGCTGCTAGATTAGTTGGTGCACTTGTTGGATTCAACTTTGGTGGAGAGGTTTCCAGTTGTTACAGCACTGGCAGTGTAAACTCTAATGGAGCAAATAGTTTTTCAACTGCTTATGTTGGGGGGCTAATCGGCTCAAACGCTGGCAATTTAGTCGAAAATAGTTATTCCACTTGTAGTGTCGATGCGGGGAGTAAACAAAGTGCAGGGGGGCTGATAGGTGCTCTATCGGGTGGCGTAGTGTATAACTGTTACAGTGTAGGTTCGGTAAGTGGGGCTGGTGAGCTAGGGGGCTTTATTGGCTATGCTCAAGGTGGCAACAGCAATGGCGGGACCAACTTCTGGGATACTGAAGCTTCTACTCAAACTAATGCCTTAGGGGCGGGGTCAGCAAATAACGTTACCATCACCGGTAAGACAACTGCGGAGATGAAGACGGCCTCCACTTTCTTGGATGCCGAGTGGAGTCAGGTTTGGTATATTGACCCCGGCACGAACGATGGCTACCCCAACTTGCAAGGCATTGGAACATTGATATTAGAAGGACCGTACAATAACGGTGCCGGCGCTGGTACGGAGATGGACCCCCACCAAATCGCAAGCATAGATGACCTGATCCACCTGTCGCAGACTTCAGCAGACTGGGGGTTGCACTTTATACAGGTCGTTGATATTGACTTCGGTGCGGATGAAACAATGGTAGACTGGAATGGTGATGGCACGGTAGATATGGGTGATAGTGCCGGTTTTACCCCTATCGGAGAAGAGTTTGGTACTTCTTTCACCGGCTCTTACGATGGAGATGGTAAGACCATTTCTAATCTATTCCTCATCGTGGATGATGATACGCAAGGGTTCTTTGGTGCTCTTGTTGGCGCAGAAATAAAAAATTTAGGAATACTCAACGCAAATTTAGATGTATTATCGTCTTCTTTTATTTCGGGGTTCGGTGTCCTGGCGGGCAGGGCTTCTTCATCCACCACAATAAGCAATTGTTACACTACGGGTACCGTACAGACTCAATGGAACGTAGTTGGGGGATTAGTTGGGGTCAATTCTGGCTCAACAATTAGCAATTGCTACTCGAGCTGTAGCGTAACACAATCTGGAGGAGGAAATTTATATCAATTAGGAGGCTTGGTCGGATCTAATACCTCCGGCGCCACTATAGAGAACTGCTACAGTACTGGCAGTATCACTGGCGGAAGTAATAATATCGGAGGCTTGACCAATACTATAAACAGCGGCACTGTCACCAACTCCTTCTGGGACACAGAAACCTCCGGCCTACTCGCAAGCGGCGGCGGCACCGGCAAGAGTACAGCGGAGATGAAGATGACCTCCACTTTCACGGATGCCGGGTGGAGCACCCCCTGGTACCTCGATGCGACAGAAAACAACGGCTACCCCAACCTTTCAGGAGTAGGGCTTCCGCTGGCAAGTTACGGCACGGACCTGACGATTGTCTCTACTGGTGGCGGCACACAGGATACAGACTGGGCTGTAAACGGAGGGATGCTCTATGGGTTATCTGGCGGAGCGGTGAGTGTCAATGCCAGCGATTTGAACAACCAACTGTCAACTGGCGATCTGGAGCTCTTTGGCAACGGCCTGACGGTAAGCGAAAATATCGCACCGGGCAGTGGCACGCATACCCTCACGCTTGGTTTTTCCAACGGGGTAACGGTATCTGCAGGCAAAGGTATTGACCTCGGCGGTAGCCTGGTCAATAACAGCCCGCTGACGCTGACCTCCACCTCTACCAGCTACTCCAGCCTGAAGGTACTGGGTACGATCACCGGCACCGGCAGCATCAGCTACGAGCGCTACACCAATCAGGTGGGCACGGGCAGCTCCGGGGGCAACGACCTGGTGGGCACGCCATTCACGGGTCAGACTTTCGGCCCTTTTGCCGCTGCCAATACGAATTTAGCGGCTTCCGGCAGCCTGCGGGCATTCGGCCCCTGGGACAACACGGGCACCGGCTTTATCAACTATGATGTGACGGCCAATGCGGGCACCACGCTTACACCGGGCACCGGCTACCGGGCGGCGACTACAGATGGCTCACCCGTGATCTTCACCGGTACGGTACAGACCGGCAATGTGACGGTGAATATCACCGATGCTGCCAGTCAGTGGAACGCAGTAGCCAACCCCTACCCGGCCTATCTGAGTATGGCGGACTTCCTGAATTACGACCACGGCGGAGGCGTGACCAACCAAAGCCTCATGGTAGAGACCGCTGCAGGCATCTATGGTTATGACGGCAACAGCACCGATGGCTGGACCGTCATCACGCTGGCGAATGCCGGCACGAGCCTGATGGCACCCGGGCAGGGCTTCTTCGTAGCAGCTGACGCTTCGGATGTTGAGACCTACGATCTGACCTTCACCCCGTCGATGATGCGCACGGGAGACAGCGATGACTTTATCAATGGTTTCGGCCCAGTCAGTACACCGTCCTATTTCAAGCTCCAGGCCTTTACCGACAGCCGCAGCTACGGTACAAGCATCTACTTCAATGAAGCGTCTTCTACAGGGCTGGACGTAGGGTACGACGCGGTGCTATGGGGCGATGCCATCCCGGACTTTGCGGTGTACACCCATCTGGTATCGGAAGACGAAGGCGAGCCCTTCGCCCTGCAGTCCCTGGGCATATCTGACCTGGATGACCCTCAGCTGGCTATCCCGCTTGGCATAGAAGCTGCCGCTGGCATCCCACTGACACTAGCCATTACCGAGGAGGAGCTGCCTGCGGGCACGGAGGTGTACCTGCTGGACTCCCTGAATGGGGAGCGTACGCTGCTGAGCGGGCTGCCATACACCTTTACGCCGAATGCAGCGCTGAGTGGCTCGGGGCGTTACTACCTGGTTTTCAATGAGGGGCAGGTTGTCAGCACCTCATCGGAGACAGATCGGGGCGAATTAAGCGCATTGGTCATTTACGCCCCACAGTACCGGGAGGAGCTGGTCATTACCGGCGAGCTTCCGGGCGGGGCGCAGCTGTCGCTCTATGATGTACAGGGCCGTAAGCTATTGGGCCGGACACTGTCGGCGGGAGCTGCTCAGCAAACGGTTGCTACGGGCCATCTGCCGGGCGGCATCTACCTGGTGCGCATAGAGAGCCCGCAGGGCGTACGTGCCGAACAGCTGTTTATCCCGTAAAAGATTTCCCCAACAAGCCTTCTTCCCCCCGGTGCAATACGGTGCCGGGGGTGTTTATCCAACTCATATCCATCAACGAATACAAATTTAAGGTCATGAATATTGACAATAAGCATAAAGACGCTTCAAAAGCACCCTTAATCAGCCGTCAGGAGGCAATCCGGAAGCTGGGCAAATACGCAGCGGCTACTGCTGCAGGGACATTTCTGGTGCTGAGCCCGAAGCAGGCGCAGGCGAGCTCGCCGGTCCCCGACCCCGGTGGCGACCCTTTTGGCGGTAGTGGCCGGCCTGGGGATTACAGCCCTTCCACCCATGAATTTGAGACGGACCGGGGCCGCGGTGCTATATGGGGCGATGACGGTAACGCCGCCGATACTTATCGCAACCGCTCGCGGGGCAGTCAGCGCGGCGGTATTTGGGGCGGCTCGGATACGGAAAGGCGCAGCCGGTAGGAGAGGCGCTTGCCAGGTATTGGCTTGGAGGTTGGTTTTGTGGTGGTTTGGTGTTTTGGTTTTGTGGTGTTCCTGGCTCCGCCCCTGCTAAGGCTGCGGCTGGTTCGGTGCAGGCTGAGGATGAGACCCTCCGGGTTCCTCCGCAGGAAGCGGCAGCAAGCTGTCGCCCCCAGGAAGGCTAAGCTGTGTCCCTCAACCTCGGTTAAGCCCCCGTTGCAGACCAACCTCAACCTGCCTCTGTATTGGGATACAGTAAATAAATTACGCTAATGTATTGTGTTGGGAGTATTTATACTCGGAACGGAGAGGTTTGGGCGTAATGC
>ENA-UENT01000598-UENT01000598.1-marine-metagenome-genome-assembly--contig:-NODE-598-length-19174-cov-3.264929_pt1 | contig 19174 bp, 10 predicted proteins | sample MGYA00237879_ERZ529330 | MGnify/ENA primary metagenome ERZ529330 (study PRJEB26372, sample SAMN05368345) | marine metagenome | biome: cultured habitat; feature: ocean water; material: water; isolation... | reverse complement strand
TAAAGCTCACAAAGCTGGTATCATTAGGACAGGGCGCGCCTCCAGCCACTACATATTGAAAATTAAAAGTGCCGATCACGGTCTGATCAATCGTAAAGCTTCCAGCATTCGGATTGAAAGCACCATTCGCACCATTCCCATTTACCTCTGTCCATATTCCACCAACATCTTCTCCGTCCAACAAGGCGAATAGATCAAAGCTCTGTTGTTCATCATTGCAGATAGGAGGCTGATCAGTTCCAATCCCCGCTGTCAAAATGCTGTTGACATTGATAGTAATGGGATCGGGTATCTCAGGCGAACATTCTGGCAACCCAGGAAGGGTAATTTGAGTGATAGTAAAGGTGGTACTGCCATTCAGATCTACTAGTAATTCTTGTCCATCAATCACTCCTGTTAAGTCAATTAGATTGACTCCGTCACTAACTTGCAGGTCGACACTGGTGATCGTTGGAGAACTGACTCCGAAAGTAATTAAGGCTTGGCTGCCTTCACAGACGGCAGGAGGGCCTTCCCAGTCTACTTTTACCACGGGACATTCTTCGGTCATGCAGGATTGTCCGGTAGTCACGTCTCGGCAACCTTGTGGGTCTACTGCGGTCACTTCTATCTCAACCGTTGTACCAGGATCAAGATTACTGATTTGATAAGTCGTTTCGTCTAGAAATGTTCCGCTGATCCCTGCTGGATTAAGTACTACATCATAGGATGCGGCACCTGGTACAGGATCCCAACTAAAGGTAATAGAGCTGCGATCAGTGTTGCAGGTAATCACTGGAGTGATAAAAGGCTCTAAGACCGTCGTGGAGTTTCTGACGGTACCTGAGGTACAGCCATCATCTTCGATCGACAAGCTAATCTCAAAGGTTCCTCCGTTTGACCAGGTCACCTGGTGCGGGCCAGGCCCAGTACCAGGGGTGGCGGTTCCCCCGCCGAAGTCCCAGTTGAAGATGGCATTTGCACTGGAAACGCCAGTAAAGCTTACTTCAGCTGTTTCATTGGGACAGATTTGATTGGGAGCCGTGAAATTGGCACTTGGTCCCTGCTTCACTTCAATCTGGATGGTATCACTGTAGGAGCATAAGCCCGATGTATAGTCTAGGATAATCTGATTGTCTCGACCAATAGCATTTTCATCTAGTTGCCAAAGCCCATTTAAGGGGTCTACCACTCCTGGTCCGCGCCAATTCGGGACACCCCCTGTCAAATTTGCATCTGCGGTAAAGGTCAGGTTCAGAGTTCCTGGCCCCAAATAGCAAATCGGCAGTACTGGATCAATGGTCACGCCTGCGTCTGGACAACCTGTAGTCGTACAAGTAGCCATCACAATGGTATCCGGACAATTCATACTGCTAGGGAACAGTACGGAAATATCCACCGTCTCTTCCGGAGCTAAACCTAGGACTTCATAGGAAGTGGGCGTGAGCAATGTTCCGTTTTGTCCAGTAAGTATGCTCACTTGTCCAGCTTCGAGGCCAGGCTCAGTAGTCCAATTGAACTGAACTTGATCGACTCCTGGCGTACAAACTATCGCAGGAGGAGCAGCTGGTGCACTGATCATGACATTTTGCACCACGGTTTCTGAAAAACAACCATTGCTGGCCACGAATAGACTTACATTCTTAACCCCTTCTGTATCCCAGGCAAGGGTTATGTTACGATCATCGACATTGTCTATAATAGTCGCGCCATCAAATTCCCAAACCAAGGTGGCATCAGCAGGTGCGGAACCGGTATAGGTCAAGCTGATACCTTCACCGGTACAACTATTCGAACCCAGGTCAAATGAAGCAGTCGGACTATCAAATACTTCGTAAGTGATGCTATCCTGGTAGGTGCATATACCGAAACTATAAGTAGCTACAATCTTATTCTGTGAGCCGATGAGATCCTGTGTAATTCTGACTGCCGGAACAGTCGGATCAAATATTCCAGCTCCGCTTAGGTTTAGGTCTCCTCCGGGTATACTTAGGCTGATATTTAAAGGTATGGTATCGGTTGTGCCAGCATTGAAACACTGAGAACTTAATGGAATCATGGTCACATTCACATCTGGACAAGGTTCAGAACTACAGCTTAAGGTAGTCCGGCTCCCATCACAATCCGCGCTAGAATATACGACTTCGATAGTGACCGGGGTATCGGGAGGTAAATTTCTGATAATATATTCTCCTTCAACCAATAATTCCCCCTGTGGTCCGTCCAAAACATTCACTACGAAACCAGTCGCACCAGGAACGGGGGGCCAGGTAAAGAGCACACTATCAAGCCCCGCTTGGCAATTGATTATTGTTTGGGGTAAAGGGGCTGCGATATTGATAGATTGAGAACTGAAATCATTCCCACAGCCAGGGTCAACTACTTCGAGTTGAGTGGTAAAGTTACCTTCTGAGGGCCAGGTGATCAGATACGGATCAGAATCGAGCCCAGCTCCAGCAAGAATAGACCCCCCACCGAAATCCCACCTCAGTTCAGCATTGGCGGTCGCGGAGCCAGTAAAGAATACCTCCGCGGTATCTCCCAAGCAAAAGGCAGTAGGCATGGAGAAGCTAGCCTCTGATTCTGTCAAGACCTGAAAAGTGGTACTATCTTGATAGGTACAGAATGCATTCGAATAGTTTAGGTATATCTTATTTTCTTGACCTACCATGGAGGCATCTACGGTGATTTGTCCAACCAAGGTATCCGTGATGCCGGCCCCATGCCAGCTGACTACGCCTCCTCCAGGGCTATCATCGACTAAAGTGAAACCAAGATCAATGGTTTGGTCTTGCCCCCCAACTAGGCAAATCGGAGGAATGGTATCAATATCCATTTCAATAATGGGACATAGGAGCGACTCGCAACCAAATTCTTGGACATTCCCAGGGCATGCATTTTCACTAATGGTTGCAATTCGAACTACAACACTTTGGCCGGGCAGCAAATTAGGTACCGCATACTGGGTATCAGAAACAATAACGCCAGTGGTCCCTGCAGGCTCGACTACGAAAATGACAAAGGCTTGTGCATTGTCGATCTCTGCCCAGGAGAAATCTACTCTACTATTGGTCGGATCACAGGCCACTGTTGGTGTATCAATCGGTGCATCTAGACGTATAGGAATAGGAAATGGGTTGGATAGGCAGCCACTTTCCTCGGCTTGCAATTGAACCCATTTGTCTCCTGGGGTATCCCACTGTATCTGGATCGTGTCACTTGGATCTCCTCCAATAATCTGACCACCATCTAGATCCCAAACCGGATTGGTATTGGGTGGGAGAGGTGTGATTAAAAAAGCTTCTACCGTATCTGACTGGCACTGTACATTTTGTGCCACATTAAAGGCTATCAAGGGAGTGCTTAGAATTTCCAGGTCGACAGTAGCTGTGTATTCACAATCATCCTCTCTGTAGAGATAAGATATGGTAGTGGTTCCTGGCGTGGCAAATAGTGGATTAAATATTCCGTTATCGGGATCTACGATACCCGTACCAAACCAAGTCCCCGTTCCATTACCAGTGCCGCCGCTAACAGTTACCAGTAGCGGTACAGAGTCGTTTTCTGTATTCTTACAGATGGGCATAGGAACGTTGAATTCAAAGGTGAGTTCTGGACACATTTGTGCCGTTGCTTCTGAATCAGAACCTTGATTCTCATTCGTTAGTTTTTTACCAGCGATGACTTGGGTTTGGGATGGAGAACCCTTAGGGCTCAATTGTGGAACGGCCAAAGAATTGTCAGCTTCCATTGTTTCTGACACGAAACCTGGGGAGCTTACATCATGTTGGGTTGGGTCGGCGAAACGCTGTAGTTCACGTGAATGTACACTGCAGACCAGGCACATTAATAGTAGTGTCGTCCAATGTTTCGTTTTTGGAAAATGATTCATTATTAGTTAATATAATGGGTTAAAACCGTCTAAATCGGTCGTTTCAAAGGGGGAACCCATTGGCTGGGAGCCATTAACATAGGGATGGATTTGGATTGGGGTAAAACTGGTTTAGGTCGTCAAAAATTAAAAACGAAACTGAAAGAACGAAAGTAATAAAATAAATAAAAAGTATATGTGTCCCTATGTATAAAAAGATAAGACAATGCTAATGCAAGTGTACAAAAGCTATTGTCTATTACTCTATCCTAACTATACTAAATGATACGACACACACCTAATAAGGAGGGGGATGGATCATAAAATCCACTAAGAATGTAAGTAATCGTCTTTTCTTTCAAACGCTAAAATAAACAGATTTCTAATATTAGAAAATTCCGATGTATGAAGGTTTATTGAAAAGTGATAAGCCTTTGAAATAAAGCCTATCATTTTATTGATTTCTGCTAAATTATATGTCCTTCTCGAAGATAGGGTTGCACCCTACCTTGCTTTAGTAAATCACGGCCACTTCACCTTGAGTCTGCACCAGCGAGCCATCCTGTAAGGTGATTTCGGCGAAGTAGACGTACACGCCTGAATTCACCAATTGTCCTCTAAAGGTGCCATCCCAAGCATACTGCTCATCGTTGGGCATGAAGTTATCTCTTTGGAAAACCAAATTTCCCCAACGATCCAAGATTTGAAAGCTATTGATCACATCCACCTGCTCAAGGGCGGCATTAATAACAAAAAAGTCATTCTTCCCATCATTGTTAGGCGAAAAGGCATTAGGGACAAAGATCTTCGGGGTGCGATCTACCCGAATAGTGATGGAGGCCGAGGCTTCACAAGCGGCATTATCAGTAACCCTTATTGCATAGTTCGTCGTTGCCGTAGGACTGACCCAAATACTGGTACAGCCTGGGCAATTGGCTTGCTCTGGCTCCCAGATCAGGTTGGTTATCCCATCTTCCTTACTGAGTAGTACCTGCAATTGAACACTGTCCCCTAGTGCAACTACTGGATCATTATTGTCCACTTGATTTTTGGCCACGATCACTGCCGTTAAGGGTTCCGGCGCTTCTAAGGATACTTCGATCATCTCTTCACATCCATTGGCATCCATGACCCGTAGCTGGTACGTTCCAGCACTGAGATTCCCAAAGACGGGCTGTGCTTGAAAGGCTCCGTCTCCTATTGCGTACATATAAGGCTCATCCCCTCCCGTCACGTCTGTTATGGCAATCACCCCATCGTTGTCTATATCGCAGCTAATAGGAGTAGTTTCCGAACTAGCAGTAATGTCGGTAATGCGCTCAATAACTTGCACTTCATCTGTATTACTACAGCCGTTAGATAGGTTGGTTACCGTTAATACATATGTTCCAGATTCCGTTACCTCAGGAAAGGGGGTAGTCCCCATATTAATGGCAGTACCATCTTCGAGTGTCCATTCATAGCCAAGACCCGCTCCGACAGAAAGATTGCTTCCGCCCAGTGTTACTCGATCTACTATACAATCCAGTACGCCTTCTTCACCAGCATCTGCGGTTGGGGTATCTTCTATAATTACTGTCACTTCAGCGGTAGACGCAGGGCATCCAGCTGGGCCAGTTACTGCGTAGGTGAAGACATAATTTCCAGCCGCTTGATCTTGGGTGTTGAAACTGCCATTCTGGCCATCAAAGCTTCCACCTATCGAAGGATTTAATGGTCCTTCGGTCCATGTTCCACCCGCATCTGCACCCGTCAATAGTGAGGCTAAATCGATCAGGTTGTCGAAGTTACTACAAAATCGATCAGGGGTGGCAGAGAGGCCAGCTGTGGGAGAGCCAATGACCATGATGTTTTCGGGGAAACTCTCTGTACAGTTACCTTCCGTCACGGTATAGGCAATTTCATGCATACCAATAGTCAAGCTACCTGGATTTAGGGTCATAGTGGCTTGTCCATCGACGGTCCAGGTACCGCCAGGAGTGGCCTCCGCATCTAGCAATTCATCCAACACAAAGGTGGGCTCATTCTGACATAAGGTGCCTGGAGAGTTCCAATCCGCATTGAGCTCAGCTATATTCACTGTCACTTCTTCGGTCAGTGTGCAAACTTCCTTGAAGCTAATATCATCCAAGGCAAAGTCATTCCCTGCAATGTTCAGATTAACATTTACAATGCAGATATCTGCACTCGTGTTGCTGGCAGAATTCCATTGGGCAAAAAACTCTTGCCACAAGCAAGTAGTAGAACTTGCGTTAAAAACGCTACCAATCAAGGAGCCATTTATCGAAAACTGCAGTTGAGCTGGATTTTGCCGTTCAACGGTGGCGACCCACGCGCTGAAATCGTAATCCGTATCTGGATTGACCGTGACAGTCTGACACCAAACATTATCCGAATCACCAGAAGCATTCACGACCATCATGTTGCCATTGCCCGTGTTATCTGTACAGCGTGCAAATCTTCGATGTGTGTCTCTGGCATTATCATCAACAGCATATTGCCCTTCCATGGTCAATAGACCACTACTACCTCCCGTACCGGGGATATAATCACTGGTAAAGCCAATATCACCTTGTGCAAAATCCCCGTTTACAATGAGATTTTGGTCAGAAAGTGAGCTAACGGTCACGCTAAATGTCGTTGTTGTGTTGACTGTTGCAACAGGAGTGGTTGATTTGGGATCATTGACCAGGTTAGCGGGGCTCCAGTCGATGGAACGGGCGTTTCCATTGATGGTCACTGCAAGGTTTGCGGTAGCGCCAGCGCTGCAAAAAGTTTGGTCTGATCCGGCATCAATTGTAGCCGTACAATTCAACGAAGAAGTTGTAGGAAGAGTAGTTAGGTGTGTGCAATAGGCTTGTCCAACAACGACCAGTAGTGCCGTGAGCAAAAGAGTACTTTTTGTTTTCATCATAGACCTCTTAAAGTTTGCTCAATCTGGGTCGTCCTTTATTACTATTATCTATCCGGTAGAACAAAGATAGGGTTCTGAAAGAGAATAACAGAGTTTTGGCGGCAATTTTTCGGTTTGGTCGGCTAGCCGTAATTGTTAATGAGTTGCAAATAGTAGCCCCATCGTGTGCAATTTTTCCTTCAGCTGCATCTTGATTGGAAAAAACCTTATTATGAAAACCAAGATCTTTATTACCGCCCTATTTTTCCAGCTATGCATTATGAGTTGTCACAATTCCGGAGGCACACTAAATTCAATAGAACAAGCCTACGCCCCCGCTCCGGAACCTTCTGTAATCTATGAAGACAAAGAGGAAATGGCCGAAGGGGAACGCCAACAGAACACCGAAGAATACGACATCATTAGGGAGAACGAGTTCTTAGACGCATCACAAAACCCTTTATCTACTTTTTCGATTGATGTGGACAACGCATCCTACAGCAACATCCGTAGATTTCTTGACTATGAAATGCCGCCGATAGATGCTGTCAGAATCGAGGAAATGATCAATTACTTCAGTTATGACTATCCATCACCAAAGGGACCGCATCCCTTTAGCTTGACAACAGAGGTAGCTACCGCTCCATGGAACCAAGAACATCTGCTGGTTCACATCGGGATGCAAGGGAAAAAACTCGATTTGGACAATTTGCAGGCCAGTAATTTTGTGTTCCTGATCGATTGCTCAGGGTCTATGAGTGATGCCAATAAACTTCCGCTTTTGAAAAAATCCCTGCGCATTCTGCTAGATCAGCTAGGAGAACAAGACCGAGTAGCCGTTGTAGCTTACGCTGGAGCAGCTGGATTAGTGTTACCTTCTACCCCTGCTACTGAAAAACGTAAAATTCTAAATGCCTTGAATAAGTTGGATGCAGGAGGGTCTACCGCTGGAGGACAAGGCATTCAATTGGCGTATGAAGTAGCTAAGGAGAATCTCATTCCAGGCGGCAACAACCGCGTGATTCTTGCCACTGATGGCGATTTTAACGTGGGCGTTTCTTCTTCGGCAGATTTGGTTAGACTGATTGAAGAGAAGCGCAAGGACGATATCTATCTCACCATCTGTGGATTGGGAATGGGAAATTACAAGGATGGTAGAATGGAACAAATCAGCAATGCAGGGAACGGAAACTACTTCTACATCGATGATATTCGAGAGGCTGAAAAGGTCTTCGGAAGAGAGATGCGTGCCAATATGTTCACCATCGCTAAAGACGTAAAAATGCAGGTCGAATTCAATCCTGCCACGGTTAAAGCCTACCGCTTGATCGGCTACGAGAATCGGCGACTTGCCAACGAAGATTTTGCAGATGACACCAAAGATGCTGGAGAGTTGGGCGCTGGGCACACCGTTACAGCCTTATACGAAATTATTCCGCAAGGAAGCGAAAGGCAAGTGCGCACGGCAGCAAAGCTAAAGTATCAGCAGACCAGTCTAAGTGATAAGGCCCTAAGCAGCCAGGACCTTCTAACCCTAAAACTGCGGTATAAACCATTGGATTCGGAAAAGAGTATCTTACTAGAGGAGGTTATAGCGAATGAAACTCAACAGTTCGAAATCGCTTCGCAGAACTTCCAATTTTCCGCTGCTGTGGCAGGTTTTGGGTTATTGCTCCGCGAATCTCGATTTAAAGGTGATATCACTTATGAGCGGGTAGCCAGCATTGCCCGCGAATCCCTGGGGCAAGATCCTGATGGAGATAGAGCAGAATTTGTGCAATTGGTGAGAAAAGCGAGTTTGCTCACTGACTAAGCTAGGCTTATAGCTCGAGTTCTAGGTTCATCTTTGCATTTGACAATTCACCCAAGGCATGTTGATCGCCAATCTTCTTTGCGATTAACATGCCTTTTTCATAAATGGAAAGGGCCTTTTCCGTTTCTTCCTCCTGTTCTAGCAATTTTGCGTAATGATAGTAGGTACCCACGTAGTCGGGATGTAACTCCGTTAACTCTTGGTACTTTTGCAGCGCCTCTGCCACTCGTTCTAAGCCTTCGTATTCTTTAGCAATCGCATATAGTAAAAAGGAATCATTCGGACTGCTCTCTAAGAGGTTTTGAAGCTGCTCTAATCGCTCTTGGTTCATTTCTTAAGTCTTGATTATTTAGGTCTTACCAATAGGCTGTAAAAAGTATGTAAAAATTAGCGAAAATTCGCTAGAGGGCCGACATTCTTGCTATTATTTTATTTATCTTTGTGCCGCTGAACGAGAAAAGAAAACATTTTATGGGGCTATAAGTTTAAATAAGAAAGCGTTGAAGTTAGCGCCAATCGCTCAGAATAAAATGGCTAATCTCTCTGCGGCGACATCCTTGAATAAAATTATGAATTTGTAAAATAGTGATTAATGAAATTACTTGTTTGCGTTAGTAAAACACCAGATACAACCACCAAAATTGCCTTTACGGATGGTGGTGCCCAATTGGATACTAATGGGGTACAGTATATTATGAATCCCTATGATGAATGGTATGCTTTGGTAAGAGCGCTGGAATTGAAAGAAGCTGCCGGGGGAACGGTAACCATCATTAATGTGGGACCAGCGACCAATGATCAAGTGATTCGCAAAGGGTTGGCCATTGGTGCTGATGAAGCAGTGCGAATTGATGCCGAACCAAAAAGCGCGCTTTACGTAGCAAAGCAAATTGCCGCCTATGCTCAGAAAGAGGGCTATGACATGGTATTGCTTGGAAAAGAATCTATTGATTACAATGGATCGGAAGTCGGGGCCATGATTGCTGAATTGCTAGATCAACCTTTTATTTCCTATGCGAGTAAGATGGAGGTTGAAGGAAATTCAGCTACTATTTCACGCGATATTGAAGGTGGAACTGAGGTGGTTGAATTAGATACCCCGTTCGTGCTTAGTGCATCCAAAGGTTTGGCTGAGCAAAGAATCCCGAACATGCGAGGGATCATGATGGCTAAACGTAAGCCATTGAAAGTGGAGGCTCCGGTAGAAGCTGCAGATATGTCTACTACGGTTGGCTTTGAACTTCCTCCTGCGAAATCAGCAGTTAAGCTGGTTGATCCTGAAGATATGAATGAATTGGTACGCCTGTTGCACGAAGAGGCTAAGGTGATCTAAAGAATCAAGCCTTAGGTACTAGTAGGGCAGAAGTGCACTACTACAAGAGTTCGTTAATTGAAAAATCCTGGTGGTAATGATGGCAGGTTTTCCTGAAAAGCCAATCATCTGCGACCAGAAAAAATATAAACCATGGTTTTAGTATTTGCAGAAAGCCAAAAAGGTGAATTTAAGAAAGCGGCGATGGAAGCCGTGTACTATGGTCATAAAACGGCCGAAATCCTGGGTACAGAGTGCGCTGCACTTTCCTTAGGACCGGTAAATAATGCCGGTGTGCTAGGTCAATACGGCGCTAGCAAAGTATATAATGTGGGAGATGATAGTCTTGCCCAATTTGATAGCCAAGTTTATACGGCAGTAATTGCTGCTGTGGCAAACCAAGTGGGTGCCACCGTAGTGATTGTCAGTCACTCCTCGACTGGTAAGTCGTTGCAAGGTCGCTTAGCGGCTAAATTAGACGCAGGTTCCGTATCTGGCGTTAACCACTTACCAACGAATGATGGCAGCTTCAAAGTCAAGAAGAATGTATTCTCTGGTAAAGCCATTGCCGAATACGAAATCTCCTCGGATAAGAAGGTATTGTCCTTGATGGGTAATTCCTTAAAGCCGGAGGTAGTAGGAGCAGATGCAGCGGTAGAAAGCTTGTCCGTAGAAGTACCTGCTAGCCGCATCAAAGTCAAAGAAGTAAACACCGTTGAAGGGACTGTTCCATTACCAGAGGCAGAATTAGTGGTTTCTGCTGGTAGAGGAATGAAGGGACCTGAAAACTGGGGTATTATTGACGAAATGGCTGAAATTCTTAATGCTACTACGGCTTGTTCAAGACCCGTTGCGGATGTGGGTTGGCGCCCTCACCACGAGCACGTTGGTCAAACCGGTATCGCCATTCGTCCTAACCTGTATATCGCGGTAGGTATTTCTGGTGCTATCCAACACTTGGCTGGAGTTAATAGTTCTAAGACCATCGTGGTTATCAACAAGGATCCGGAAGCGCCTTTCTTCAAGGCTGCTGATTATGGAGTGGTAGGAGACCTCTTCGATGTGGTTCCCCGCTTGAATGAGGCGCTACGCAACTTCAAGAATAGTTAGATATAACTAGTAATCGATACATAAGCACCACCCTCAGCATCTTTGATGTTGAGGGTGTGTCGTTTTAGACCAATAGTAAACCATTTTCACGTAATTGCTTCCACTCAAAGGAAGAAAGGAAGGCTGAGAAATCCTGCAACGGACTGCTTTCAAATGCCTCTGTGAATGCTTTGAAGGTTAGTGGAGCCTGTGACCCAATGATTAGTTGTGGGAAAAGCCCAGCCAGCCACTGACCCAATGGGACATTGGTTTCAAACCCCCATTCCTTCTTCTTGTCGTAGAAACTTAGAATGGCAATTCCATCCTCCTCAAAAACATCTAGAACGGGAGCCTGTCCAAGCCACAAAACTAAAGTAGTATCCGAAGGCTTCTTATTGCTATTCGGAGAGGATAGACTGTGTGCGATATACTTTTTCCGTACCGAAGGCGCAGGCGTTTCAAAATCAAACCAATCTTGGAGTGGGAATTCAAAACCAACACCGTGCATATAGTTGAAAAGCGATTTTCGTAGCCCTTCCGAAAACAATTCATGTTCACAACCATGCTCATCTTCATGGAATAGGTCATTATCGGCAAAGCCGCCAAAATTCGGCCCAATAGCATTTACTTGATAAGCGGCGGGATCCAAGCCGACGGGGCTATGCGCAGTCATGGCGAACTGATGCCAAAATCCAGACTGTACCACGCCCTTTTCAAACAACTGTCGAACCATTTCCAAAGAATCTATAGTCTCCTGAGCAGTCTGGGTAGGAAAACCATACATTAGGTAAGCATGTACCATGATCCCCGCCCTCGTGAAATGATCGGCTACTTGCGCCACCTGGGCTACCGTCACTCCCTTTTTCATCAAGGCCAGTAACCTGTCCGAGGCCACCTCGAGCCCTCCCGAAATGGCAATACAGCCTGAGGCTTTGAGGAGCTTACACAGGTCAGCGGAAAAGCGTTTTTCGAATCGAATGTTGGTCCACCAGGTTACCGTAAGTTTTCGCCGGATGATTTCCAAGGCGAGATCTCTCATCAATGCGGGTGGCGCAGCTTCATCCACAAAATGAAAACCATTTTGTTGGGTGTGAGCGATAATCTCCTCAATCCGATCACAAATCAGTTCCGCAGTGACCGGCTCATACCTTTTAATGTAGTCCAAGCTTACATCGCAAAAAGAGCACTTTCCCCAATAACAGCCATGTGCCAGCGTCAATTTATTCCAGCGGCCATCACTCCACAATCTATGCATCGGGTTGACAATCTCAATAACCGATAAATAATCGTGCAATTTGAGATCTCGATAATCTGGCGTTCCTGTTTCGCGCTGTGGAATATCAAATTCCTTAGCTCCATTAAGGTAGCTGACTACACCATGTTGTCTCGTAAAGACACGCTTGAGTTGTTGTAATGGGCGATTACCCGCTAAGTATTCCAACAGGAAAAGCAAAGGGGCTTCTCCATCGTCCAAACTTACAAAGTCTATATAGTCAAACAAGCGCTCATCACTCACTCGACGAAGTTCCGTATTCACATACCCGCCTCCCATTACGACTTTAATTTCGGGATGATAGGCTTTAATGTATTGACCACATTTCAAGGCCCCGAATAGATTGCCGGGAAAGGGTACGGATAGACAAACCAGGGTGGGGTTAAAGTCTTGGATGTATCCAGCCAATTTATCTTTTAGGATGGTACTTACGATCGAATCTTCTTGTTGTAGGGATAACTCAATATCATCAAAGTGGGAAGCCGTTCGGCCTAGCCGCTCCGCATACCGACTAAAACCAAAATGAGGGTCAATGGCTTCTTTGATTAAGTCTGCCAGATCCTCTAAGTAGAGCGTAGCTAGATGCCTGGCCTTGTCTTGCAAGCCCATCGTTCCAAAAGCCCAATCCATGTCCTCCAACACAGCAAACCTAGAGCCCTCAGGCAGGTAGGTGCCATCACAAATACTATGCGCTAGGGTAGGGTTCTTGTGCTGCAGAAATCGAATGACGGGTTCGATCGTACTGATGTAGGTATCCTTTAGGGAGTAAATGCGGTAGGCATTGTCAGAAAGCGCGATATCACTTTTTTCCAGTGTATCGAATAGTGCCATTAGCCCCTTCTTGGAGAAAATCTCAAGAATCACCTCTATACCTAGGTCTGCTTGAAAGCTATCATAGCCTTTTGAACCCAAGAAGCCTTTCAGATAGGCAGTAGCCGGATAAGGCGTGTTAAGCTGCGTGAAAGGTGGGGTGAGTAATAGGAGTTTTTGTTTCAAGAGATCTATTGTTTAGGACCATAAAGGTAATGCTTTTGCACGTACTACTAGTTTAGCGACGTCGAGAAGGTTGCATAGCCAATAAGCACTAAACCGCTGGCCCGGCATCAAAACATAAGTTTTGCAAGTCTGCGTATTTATTGTACCTTTGCGCCGCTGTAACTGATTTCAGTAATCACTAACGGTTAAAACAATTAAAATGGCAGTATACAATTCGAAAGAAAAGAAAGAAGAAATCTTTCTAGAGTACGGAGGATCAAAAACAAACTCCGGATCAACAGAGGGGCAGATTGCCTACTTTACTTACAGAATTTCAAAGCTTTCTGAGCATTTGAAAGAAAACAAAAAGGATCATTCTTGCCGCCGAACGCTTCTAACGCTAGTAGGTAAGCGTAAAAGACTACTGACTTACCTAGCCAGCAAGGATATTCAAAAATATCGGGACCTGATCGAGAAATTAGGTATTCGTAAATAAAAAAGAGACGAGGAAGTATGCGAATTGGCATTCTTCCTCGTTTTTTTTATACAGTATGTAGTAGTGGTGTGCTAGATAAAAGTTAAATTTGACGCGACAAAAGAGGATTATCATTTATTAAGAGGTTCAGTATTCAGCTAAACTTGGCCAAAGCGAGAAAAAATCGGCCAAACAACCTCAAATTGAAAGCCTGACAAATCGATCAACAAAGTGACAGCGAGTGTTTTCTCGAGTAGATACATGACAAAGGCACACATACCCAAATCTCCTTCACTTGATCTTGTTCTTAGATCAAGTTGTGCTTCCCTCACCGCTTCTCACAAGTCTCATCAAATTATCTGCTTTCATACTAAGGAGGATCCTAGTATCTGTACTGGACTTAGCTAAACAATTAATCGAAAAAAAATGGGACAACAGATTCCAATTTCTACCTCATTCGACTTGCCTGACGGTAGAACAGTAACCCTAGAAACAGGAAAATTAGCCACCCAGGCAGATGGTGCCGTTGTGGTCAAAGTAGGCAATACTATGTTATTTGCCTCCGTCGTTTCTGCCAAAGAGGCCCGAGAAGGGCAAAGTTTTTTTCCCCTATCCGTTGACTACCAAGAAAAATTTGCCGCCGCAGGTAGAATTCCCGGCAACTTCTTCCGTCGCGAGACAAAACTTTCTGATTACGAAGTTTTAACTTCTCGATTGGTGGATCGCGCTATTCGACCATTATTCCCTGATGGTTATATGCATGATACCCAGGTGATCATCAACTTGATCTCTGGTGATAAAGAAACACTTCCTGATGCCTTTGTGGCATTGGCCGCTTCCGCTGCTCTTTCTGTATCCGATATTAACTTCGACGGCCCTATCTCTGAAGTCCGCGTGGCTCGTATCGACGGTGAGTTTGTGGTAAACCCAAACCGTGAACCGCTAGCAGAGGCAGACCTTGATATTATCGTGGCCGCTACCATGGAGAACATCATGATGGTAGAAGGGGAAGCTAAAGAATGCTCAGAGAAAGATTTAGTGGAAGCTATGAAAGTTGGACATGAAGCCATTAAGGTGCAATGTCAGGCTCAGTTGACCCTAGCCGAGTTGGTTGGAGAGGGGGCTACCGTGAAAAGAGAATTGGCTGAGGTTGAGGTAAATGAAGAATTGAAGGAATTGGTGAAGTCTCTAACGGTAGAGAACATCCTAGAAGTATCTCGTGGTGCTTTGGATAAGAAAGCACGGAAGAAGGGCTTTGCAGAAGTAAAAGATAAATTGAAAGAATCCTTATTGGAGGCTAAAGGAGAGGAGTTCTTAGAGGAAAACTGGGATGAAGCCAAAGGATATTACGAAAAGATAAAGAAGGAGACCATTCGCAATATGGTCTTGGATGAGCAGATACGTTTGGATGGCCGTAAGTTTGACGAAGTTCGTCACATCTGGTCTGAGATTGACTACCTACCAGCTGCTCACGGTTCTGCTATCTTCAATAGAGGAGAAACTCAAAGTTTGACTTCTTTGACTTTAGGAACCAAACTCGATGCGCAGATGATTGACAACGCATTGAATTTCCATTACAACAAGTTTATCCTGCATTATAACTTCCCTGCGCTTTCCGTAGGTGAAACGAAGCCGATGAGAGGTCCTGGCCGTCGTGAGGTTGGGCATGCCAATCTAGCGGCTAGATCATTGAAGCAGGTGCTTCCTGAAGATTTTCCATACGTACTTCGTATCGTTTCCGATATTTTGGAATCGAATGGCTCGTCTTCTATGGCAACTGTTTGTGCGGGTGCCTTGGCCCTAATGGATGCCGGTATCGGTATTACAGCTCCTGTATCAGGTATTGCGATGGGTATGATCTCCGATGGTGATCGTGTAGCGATTCTTTCTGATATCCTTGGTGATGAAGATGCCTTGGGAGACATGGACTTCAAAGTAACAGGTACTGAAAAAGGTATCACGGCTTGCCAGATGGACATCAAGATTGATGGACTACCATACGAAACTTTGGAGAAAGCCCTTGACCAAGCTCGCGAGGGTCGCTTGCACATCCTAGACAAGATGAAAGAGACGATCGCTGAGCCTAGAGATGACTTTAAGGCACATGCTCCAAGAATCGTAGAGATCAAGATCGATAAGAGCTTTATCGGTGCTGTAATTGGACCTGGTGGTAAAGTGATCCAAGAGATTCAAGAGACTACTGGTACCACTATCAACATCGAAGAAGTAGATGACAAAGGGGTAGTGAGCATTGCCAGTTCAGACAAAGCTTCCATCGAGGCAGCTTTGGCTAGAATTAATAAGATTACCTTCCAACCGGAGATTGGCGACGTATACAAAGCTGTAGTGGTATCCGTGATGCCTTATGGTGTGTTCGTCGAATTTAACGGTAAGAGTGGATTGTTGCACGTATCTGAAATTTCACATACACGCATCGATAATGTAGAGGAAGTGTTGAAGGAAGGTGATGAAGTCAAAGTGAAATTGATCGGCCTAGACAAGCGTTCTGGTAAGCTCAGATTATCGCGGAAGGCCTTGATTCCCAGACCTCAACATCAAGGCAATAACAAGCCGCCACGACGTGACTAATTAGCTGTCGCTACTTGCCTAAGCAAGCCTTGACCTCTGTAGGTCGGAATTAGCGACTTCACATAATAGATTAGGAATACCGAAGACTGGTCGAAAGGCCGTTTTCGGTATTTTTTTTTTCATAATCTTATTGTTACCTTTAGAAAGCTTGCATACAAGTTTTGTTGTCCAAATAACACAAGGCGATTTTTACTTGTTGTTTGTGAAAATAATTGTAGATTTCGCACGCAGGGGGAACTTTTTGACGTTACTCATTGTATAAAAATTGAGCTTAATAGGGTTTTTCAATGAAAAAGTCAAGTAATTTCAAAGCCCGGCAACTTTTTTTTGAACGTAAGCGTATTCATTAATAGAATATTCTTCTCCATAAATTCCAAACTTCATGCGTCAGCTTAAGATTACCAATAAGATTACCACTAGAGAAAGCTTAGCGTTGGATAAGTATCTAAACGATATTGGCAAGATTCCTATGTTGACGGCCGATGACGAAGCTGATCTCGCTCGACGTATTCGAGCTGGTGATGCTGAGGCTTTAGAAAGACTGACAAAATCGAATTTGCGTTTTGTCGTCTCTGTGGCGAAGCAATATCAGAACCAAGGTCTTTCTCTTAGTGATTTGATCAATGAAGGGAACGTAGGTTTGATGAAAGCCGCTAAGCGATTTGACGAAACCAAAGGATTTAAGTTCATTTCCTATGCCGTTTGGTGGATTCGTCAATCTATCCTGCAAGCGATCGTAGAATATTCTAGAATTGTTAGACTTCCCCTCAATAAAGTTGGTTCCTATAATAAGGTTAATGAGGCCTTTCTTTCCTTTGTGCAGGAATTTGAGAGAGAACCCACCAACGAAGAATTAGCTGAACTACTGAATTTGAAGCCCAAAGAGGTTTCTAATATGCTCAAAGGAAATGGTCGTCATGTTTCTGTAGACGCGCCCTTGAGCGGCGAGGAAGGAGATTCTACTATGCTAGATGTTATTTCTGGTGATAATGACATGAGCCCGGATGGCCAGTTGATGGAACAGTCTTTGAAAGAAGAAGTACAGCAAGGTTTATCCATACTATCTCCGCGTGAAGTTGAGGTCTTGTCTGCCTACTATGGTTTGAATGGCTATAAGGCTTTGACCCTAGAGGAAATTGGAGAACTTTATGGCTTAACCAGAGAGCGTGTTCGCCAGATTAAAGAACGTGCGATTCGCCGCTTGCGCAAATCCTACAACCGAAATTCATTGAAGTCTTATTTAGGATAAACGGAATTACAATATTATTTCCGGGACAAAAGCCACCTCGTTACCACGGGGTGGCTTTTGTTTATTAACTTTGGTCAAAACCATAGTTCTTGATGAAGTGTAAAGTACTGATACTGATTTTATTGACCATCGGGATCTGGTCCTGCCAATCAGAAAAGGAGCCAGCTGAAAGCACAGATGAAAGTGGCACTGCATCGACAACAGAGACCGTCGACGGAAAGGGAGAACAAACCACTTTTATCGTTAATATTGATCGACTTCGAATGCGTGAAACGGCAGGCGAAAAGGGGAAGGTTATTAAAGAACTGGAAAAAGGTACTGTCCTATACGATGAGGGAGAGGTCAGCGATTTCACTACGAGAATCAAATTACGTGGCATAACCTTCGATGAACCTTGGCTAAAGGTCTCCACGGAAGATAATACCGTCGGCTGGATTTATGCTGGTGCTATCCATCTGGGGACTACACCCGACTCGGAAGTGGCTAAAATTCTACGAGAAAAAAGATTGATCAATCTTTTTGGTCCAGCCGGTGCGGAAGAAATGCGCAGATATCGGATGGCCTTTCATAAGACCCAGACCGCACAGGAAGTTTTAGATGTATATCGGAAAGGTCGCAAGATTCGAGAGGATTTTGTCGATATGCTGGAGGAAAAGATTGATGCCTACAATGCACAGATACAGCCGGACCTGTTCTGGTTGGAAGAAGCATTGCCTGGCTTTGTCCCGCAATTGGTAGCGGAGGGTACAGTCTATTATCTCTTCGAAGATTATCGGCAGTGGGTCGAAAAAGCTAAAGCAACCAAAGAACTTGTTGATGATCAATTTGTTGAATTTAAGATCCAGGCTTTCCCGATGGATAGCATCGAATACTTTTTCTCTGCCTGGCAGATTCAAACTTGGGATTATGGCGGTAGCAGTCTATTGGGGAGGGGCTTTCACTTTGCTTTGCTAAAAGAGGCGGATCGACTGGTACAGGGAAACCATCCCTTACAAGACGAGATTACAGAGGTGAAAAAAAATATTGTAGAAGACATCTTGCAACCTTCTAATACCTTTTGGGAGTCAAAAGATAAGGTGTTGATTGAATTGGACAATATCATACAGGCAGATTTGGCCATCCTGGATAAAAATGATAGAATAGCCTTGAAGGCCAGAAGGCTACAATTTGATGATCCTGAAGCCAATGGGATAAAAATGAATGAGCGATCGGGAGGATAAGGGCATGGCTTTATGGGATGTGGTTGACTAAAACAGAAATTATTTTAAAAGATGACGTTACTGACAATTATGGCGGTTGTGATTATTGCGGGGGCCTTTGGGCTTTTTGCCAATATTACCAAAAACTTTCGGCCGAATAAGAAGCGAGTACAGCAGGAAATCGCCAAAATGAAGGCAGATGTAGAAAAGTGGGCTGGAGAGCTGGTGCCAATCACCAAAGAAGAGCTAGAACTTTTCTCCAAAACACAGATCAAGCAAAGTAAAAAGAGCCGCTCCAAGACAAGTTATAAAGGCACGTTTAAAACGATATTTGAGGAGCCCATCGTAGCTTACAGTTACCGGAGTTTCTTAGGCAAGGGAAATCATGCGATTTTGTATGCCCGCACGGCCAAGCATGAGTTTGCCTATTGGATCAATGACAAAGGCATTCAGGTAG
>ENA-UENT01000597-UENT01000597.1-marine-metagenome-genome-assembly--contig:-NODE-597-length-19266-cov-3.722508_pt1 | contig 19266 bp, 11 predicted proteins | sample MGYA00237879_ERZ529330 | MGnify/ENA primary metagenome ERZ529330 (study PRJEB26372, sample SAMN05368345) | marine metagenome | biome: cultured habitat; feature: ocean water; material: water; isolation... | reverse complement strand
ACGTCCCCCTTTCCCAAATTTCGGGGGGCGACAAAATCTCTCTTTTGTCACCCCTCCCCTACCCCGTTACATTTCAAAAAAAATCCATTCTCCACCCCTCTCCTCCCCACCTGCCCGTTGTTGCGTCTTTTTGACCAACAACAACATCCCCACAACAACAGCACAATATCCCCCCCGTATCACCCATACATAATACAGCCGATACAGCCTCCCCCCCTCCTATCCCTGTATCAAAAGCGTATCAACCGTATCAATAGCAACACAATCAACTGATTAACAAATAATTACAGAATAAAAACTAGCATTCACACCAGATATTCAGTATCTTGATATTCGTTGGGCACGTTGTTGGTATCTCCGTTGTTGGTATTTCCTACCAACAACAAGAAGCCCCACCCAATCTCGCTCTTGTTTTTTCTACATCTCTTAAGTTAAGTCTATGGATACTAGGAATCCCCTGTTGGGCCCCCAGCAGCTGGAGCAGTTGCTGCAATCCTTAAATAAGAAGTATCGCCTCATTACATTATTAATGGCTGATGCCGGACTCCGAGTAACCGAGGTAGTTCGGCTGCAGATTAAGCATTTTGACTTTAGTCAGCGGATGCTGTCAGTCACCAGCTTGAAGAAAAAACCTTCTGCAAAGGATAAAATCAGGATGATCCCCTTGACGAATAGGATCATGGAAGCCTTGACTGCCTATTGGGAGCAACTACGAGCTAAGGGACCTGAAGACTACCTCTTCCCGCCTTCTAGCCAATCCCAACAACCGCACTTGTCCCGGAAGATGGTTTGGCGTAGATTGAAAAAGCATAGCCAGGGACAGATCCATCCACATATGCTGCGACACTACTTTGCTAGTCGCATTGTAAACGAGGGTAATGATATTCGCACGGCACAGAAGATGTTGGGGCATGCTAGCCAGCAGACGACGGAGATTTACCTCCATGTTCCACAGCAACGGATGCAAGTGGCTATTGATAGTATTGAACCTAAATCCAGTCTCTTACTCAAAGCCTTCTCTAAACTCTTCCGCTTTACGCCTTCTACCCCACCGGTGGAAGTAATCCCTGCTCCTATCGGACTGACTTCCTATCATGTGGGTCGCAAGCAAGAACAGCTTCAGTTACAAAGCCTAGTAAAGAAACAAGTCAATGTCCTACTGCTCGGGCCACAAGGGATCGGTAAATCCCATTTGCTGGATAATTTTCAGCTGGGGAAGATTATTCGAGTGGATGACTTTCGCTCCCCAAAGAAGACACTCGGTGGTCTGCTGCTGGAACTCTTTGATCACGATAAGGATAAACTAATGGAAATGCTCTTCAAGATTTATAGCCGTGCGGATCTGGAGAAACTGGCTACTCGTGAAAGTATCAAACGGCTCTGTGAGCTAGCTATCCAAGCTACGGCCCACAAGGAGTACACCTTAGTATTTGACGACCTTACGGACATTACTAAATATGGTGTCACGATCATGGAGAAATTGAAAAACCATTTCATCATCATCGCCGCCGCGCGCAGGATTAAACTGGAGCACCGCTCTTTTCTCTCGAATTTCGAAAAGATTGAACTGTCTCCGCTCTCCCGACCGGAATCACTAGAATTGATCCAAAGACTCAGTCATCCGCTACTGGAACGGATCACAGATTATGAGGCCTATAAGAATCGGATTTGGGAAGATACGCAAGGTATTCCTTTATATATCATTGAATTGATTGAACGACTGGCGAAGGAACCCACCATCTCCCCCTCCGCCATGGCCGAGATTCGACACGGGGCTAGCAAACAGGAAATAGACTTTACCCTCCCGCTTATTGTATTGTTTAGCTCACTCATGGTTCTCCGCTACCTTGGCAATGAACTAGGTGATAATGCCGGCGCCCTAAAACTGATCGGCGGACTCGCACTCCTCGTCGCCATCTTCTCCCGACATATCTTCCGCACCCTAAAACGCAAATTCGTGTAACGGTGAGAAGGATGGTATTTCCGGCATTTGAGGTTTCGGCGTTAAAAAAATGGAAGAGAAGAAGAGCGAATAGAGCATCCCTGTTTGAATACGGTTTGTAATAAACCGTATGAGTTTCCGGATGCGAGCGCGAGGCAGCTTTCACTTTTAGCCGAAAGATCAACAGCCGGTGATTTTTCTTTGCTTCGTTTCTTTTGATCACTCAAAAGAAATCGAAGATTCGACGAAGTCAAATGAAGAGGTCTTCAGGAGCGAATCATGGAGACATATGGCAAAATCTGAAATCGTATAAGATATGGTAACTAAAACTTTAATAACAGAATTCTGTGAACGCTTGGATATCGAGCGCAAGGCGAACTCCATTTTTGGCAAATCCTCCGCAGCCGACGGTTTCTGCTTCTTTTTGCCGCCAAAAAGAACAAGATAATCATGACACTCCCCAATCACCTCGCAGGCGGCACACTCATTACTGCCATTTTCTCCAGCTTGAGTGGCGTGAATGTCTTTCAATCTCCGACTAGTTTGCTGACAATGCTCATTGCGGCTGCCCTACCCGATATAGATCTGCCGAAATCTACCATTGGCAGGACCTTCAATCCGATCGCGCTGTATATCAATCGCCGCTGGGGACATCGTACCATTACCCATAGCTTAGTGATGTTGCTGTCTTTGTCTTTTCTGTTGGCAGTCATGGAAAAGCAGATCGCTGATCGGAATACATTGTCTCTAATCTTCTTCTATGGATATCTCTCCCACTTGCTATTGGATATGGTGACCCTAATGGGGGTACCCCTACTCTACCCTTTCTCGAAAAACCCTTTCGTTTTACCGGGTAACCCGCGCTATCGCATCCGGACGGGTGATGTGCGGGCCGAAACTATTGCTTTTTGCCTTTTTGTCTTGTCTAGCTTGGGTTTGCGGCCGCTATTTGAGCAAGGGTTCTGGACCTCTTATAATCGCCTCTTTGGTACGATGAAGCATCTGGCTGCTGAATTTAAGAAGGCAGAAGATATGCTGGAGGTGACGTATTGGGCAAAACGTGGTACAGAGAGGATTCACGGGACCGGACTTTGTATTGAAGCTCACCCTAATCGGGCTATCCTACTACAGGAAGATGGTTTCCTAGTACTTGATCGTTCGCAGCTGGTCATCGACCGGGTTGTTCCTAGTCATACCCAAAGAAAATTTTCCTTCGAGAAGATTCCACTGATTGGGCTAACAGTGGACTCACTCAATGTGCTACTGGAGGAACAATGGATTCGGGAACTGGAACTTACCGCTGAATCGCCTGTCAGAGTTCTGGTGGATGGGGTGCCGGCTGAGGTGCGTAGGTTCCACGGAGAACTGCTGGCCGATATCTGGTTTCAGGAATTGGATCAAGAACTTCCTTTGTCCGCCATAGATTCGGTCTTGTTTCAGCCTAATGCCCGCATTCCCGTCCTACGACAACGCTTGTGGCTACTCTTGCAAAGGGAAGCGCAGATGAAGGGTGCTTGGCGAGCTCACTTGGACTACCTAGATGGACTGGAGAAAGCTATTCGTTCTGTTTCGGCTGTTGCGGAAAAGGAAAGACTGTATCAGCAGCTGGTGGAAGCGCAGCGGAAGAAACCGCCCCAATTTGATGAGGCTGCTGAAGTGCTCTTACGTACAGAAATTAAAGCCCTGCAAGAGGCGGCTTACCTGAAATATCAGGAACGACTTCGAAAAGTACGAGAAACTGCTGCGGATAAACCTACGGCTACGCTGCTCTCTGGTTTTGTCATACTGATTCACCTGGATAAATAAGGTCTGCTATGAAAACACTTTGTCTGATTCTTTGTCTGCAAGCGCTTGACTCTATCCCTGAGCAAAAGGTTCTGATCACTGCCATCGATTCCTTTTATCAGTTGCAGGCGGAGAACTTGCTTTTGGAATACCAGGAGACCAAGAAAGGGGAATGGCTGAAGTACCTTCCAACCATAGGCCTTAGCTATACGATCGATGGGCAGCCACGACCGACGGCCTCCTGGTCCTCTACCCTACTCTATCGGGCGCGAAAGGAAAACACGCTGCGAGCAGCTAAACGAAAGGCTATTATCCAGTCTCAAGCGCTAGCTGCCGAGACTGCAAAGCTGGAACTGCAGGACCTGCTACTGGACTACAAGCTATTGCTTGCTGATCTTGAAGAGGAAAAGGAAATGCTCTTCATTGAGGAACAATTATTCTCCATTTATCAAATGCAGTACGATAGCCTAGAGATGGCTCCTTCTGAGTTCCTGATCAAACGAAAACAGTTGCTGGAGAAAAAGCACCGATTGCGGCAATTGGAAGGCCAAGGCCAGAAATTGATACTCGCCATTCGAAGACATTGCTTCCTGCCCAATTTGCCTTCCAAGGATTGAACACAAGTGGCGGCTGTTGGTATTTATAGATACATGCATGTCCAAACACAACTCTACATATCTCACTGTTGGTGTTTTTCACCAACAGTCCCCCAATCTCCAATCAACGACTATTTATTTAGACATAGATATGTCTGGACATATTTATGTCTAAACAGCTAGCCACAAAAAAATACCACAATTAAACATGATCTAAGTCTAAACTTTGCCGTATCTTGAGGAGCATATATTTCGATATGCCTATTGTTAAATATAAATGCGCTTGAACTGCTAACGGTTAAACCATATGTCTTTTTTAGCCGATACATTTCAAAATTGATTCCTGTCCAAATTGCTCTATATTTATAATGATAAACGTTTTACCCTTCAACAATTTAAACCTTCCTAACTTTTAGCTTTTGCCTGTTTAGACTTTCAAATTTTAAAACATTTGTACTTTTAAGCATACTACATTTAAAATTGTATCCGTTTTTACTGTATGGCATTTAAAAGTTTTGTATATTTGAGCATACAAATAGTAAAACGTTACTATTTTTTGCCTGTTGAATGCTTTAATAGTAATCTGTTTTGACGCTCTACAGTTATAGTTTATAAGCGTTTTGCCTTGTGCATGTTAACCCACATTACAGTTAAAAAGGCTAGAGGTTGGAGCATAATAGTGTTAAGAAACATTAGCGCTAAAATTGATAAATGCTATGAATGGCCTCGGTTTTAAGTGGTATCCCTTTTGATTTTCATAGCTCTAGACTGGAATATATTTCAATAGAAATGAGCTTTAACCGATACCAATCAAAGGTCGTAAAGGTTAAAAGCTAGAAGCGCTAAAAGAGGTGTAAGTTTCAAATTCTTTGAGGCAAAATGGATAACCATTTGGATATAGCACGCCTAAAACGGACCTATCTTTTGAAGGCTGTAGGGGTAAATCGAAATGCATTTTAAAGCAGGTAAAGTAGGAAGGATAGATATTTAGAGGGCTGGCGTTTTAAAAGTTTGGCGATTGAGAGGGGTATGTGTTTTGCAGTTCATGTGCTTAAACAGTGCTCGATCAAAAGCTAGCGCCCTCTAGATTTGCATAGGCTAAGATGGCTGAAGGTTTAGAAGGCTATCTATCTGCCGGGATACGTTTTTACATTCACATTAAGCTCCAGTCTTGCATCGGAGACGAGAATAGGGTAGGGGAGTCCCCACTACCTGTCGCTGGGATGTCTGGAAAGCTTGTAAACTACCTTCTGCAATAATTTTTGTGGTCAACTTAAACCGACGATCATAAACAGCCCGGCGATTACTGCCGGGATAGTGTTGATCTTCCCGACAGTAACGTCGGGATCAGTTGACTCCAAACACAAGAATTGTTGCAGAACTATAAACTAAAAAAGTAATGATCATAGCTTCTGTGAGCTATAAGGGAGGTTGCGGCAAGTCTACTGTCGCTCAAAACTTAGCGGTCTGCATGGCGCATACGGGTTCAAAGGTTACGATTGTGGATGCGGATGCTACACAGGCGAGTATCAAATGGGCCGCCACGCGCTTTGAGCAAGAGATCGATCCGCCCATTAAAGTGATCGGTATGACGGATGCCAAGGCGATTGCGGGGGTTGTTTTGCAAGAACAGAAGGATCGAGATTATGTGATTATCGATGGTCCGCCTTCTTTGCAACCTGTTGTCAATCGGATTTTTGCGGTGAGTAATCTAGTGATTATGCCGATTACGCCTTCTGGTGGATCGGATATGTGGGTGACAAAAGAGTTCCTAGATCGCTTCCATATCGCTCAGGAGGAGAAGGGAAAAACGATTCCTGCCTACTTCCTGGTGAATCGATATAAGCACAATGTGGGTCTACACAATGCCTTTATCGCGCTGCTGGAAGATTACGAGGAGGAGTACGGAGTGGGCATCTTGAAGACTAGATTCAATGACCGGATCGCTTTTGGGGAGGCAAATGCGCAGGGTATGGGAGTGGTGGAATGGAATACGGGGAAGGCAGGAGAGGAAGTAGTTACCCTCAATAATGAGATTGTTGAAATCATGAATAAGTTGTAATTCCACGAAAATAGCGTTTCATATGGCCAAGCAAAGCAAGAAAAATCTATTGATGAGCTCCCTGAAGAAAGGGAAAGCTCGCCTCGATCAAGAGAATCCTAAGGTGGAAGTCATTGAAGAAATGGCAACTAGTATCGAAAAAAGGGTAGGGGAGGACCCAGCTCCTGAGGTGCAAGCGGAAGCGCCCCAGGCGGCTAAATCGGTCGCTGCTCTGGAACCCGTTTCGATTCCAGCGGCTACACCTGAGATAGTTGCTGCTCCTGTCGAAGCACCCAATCCGAAACCTAAGACGCGCAGTACGGCGCCTAAGCGTCCGGTGAAAACGGTGGCGAAGGAGGAGGAACCGCTTACGCCCTTGTCTATTTTGTTGCCGGAGGATCTACAGGATGAGATTAAGTTTCACCTGCTTCGGACCAAGGAGTTTCGATTTATGAAGGATTACTTTGCGCACTTGGTGCAGCTAGATCTGGGTATGATCCGTGGAAAGAAGCGCCCCAAGGTGAAGCGAGATAAAGAACTGGATGCTGAGGCAAAGCTTACCCAAACGACTTTATACTTTTCTGAAGAGGTCAAACTGGCGATGAACATCAAAGTACTCAAGGAAAGAAAGCAGCTCAAGTCCATGAAACACTACATTATTGAGCTGGTGAAGCGCGATTTGGGGATCGCATGAGGGAAATAGGGCTTTTTTTAGCCCCTAAGCGGCTTTTTGTGGTCGAAACCTACAGATAGACCTGGATCAGGAAAAGTTTCGACCAGCGGCAAGAAAATAGCCTCTATGGCTATTTTTGAAGTTTGTCTTGGGCTCAAGTAGCAATTATTCCAAAAAACAACAGCTTTTCGAAGTTTATAACTTCGAAACATCATCCGCCCAACTTTTTCTGCCCTTTTTTGACACTTTCTTGCAGTTTTTCCAACTCTTTAATCGGATTGCTATGTGCCAAAATGCTGTAATGATAGGCAGCTTTGGCCTGTAAATAGACCAATCTTTCGTCCTTCGGGACCTTCTGATCGAGCAATTCTGCGTTCAATATCTGAATGCTATTCAGCACTAAATTCTCCAGCGCGGAGGCATGATCGCGTACATTTCCTTTGGCATCGGGGTTCTGCGAACGCCATTGTTTGGCGGTGCAACCGAACACAACTAGGTTAATGAGATCTGCTTCGGAAGCTTGATAGATGGCTTCTCGCTTCGTATTCCAATCCATTAAGGGTACGCCAGACTGGCGTACGGCTTCCGTGTGGATGTGATAATTGGCTTTGCCCATGAGTCGATAAACATCCCATACCAATCCCTTTTGTTCGGCTTCTACTTCCTTTAAGCGCTGAAATTCTCGTACGACATAAAGTCGGAAAGCAGGGGAGAGGCTAGAGCAAAACTCAAAGGCGATGTCCTGATGCGCAAAGGTTCCTCCTCCTCGTCCAGTCCGGGATTCCATGCCGATGGCTGCCGTTTTTTCTATCCATTGCTTTGGCGAGATAAAGAAGCCTCCTGCGCCTGCCCGACGACGGAAGTCCTCAAAGTTAGCCTGATTAAAGTCCGGATTGTGTAATGACTCCCAGAGGGCTAGAAAATCCAAAGCATTGGCGGTCCGTAGCCAGTTCTGTATGACTACATCTGTATTGGTATTGAATTTCTTGGCTATATCGGTTAACGATATGTAGTTGTTGGCATTCCGCTCGTAAAAGCGGACTTCCACGCCATTGACCTCAATTTTCTTTCTTTTCATGTGCATGCTCAAAACCCCCTCAAATTTGAGGGGGTTTAATTTTTTGCTGTTCAGGAAATAAAATCTACTCCCTGCTCCTTTCTGATCCTTAGCGCCCATTGTTGGTGTTTTCCACCAACAATTAGCTGCTATTCGAAGTTTATAACTTCGAATCCATAAACCCCCTCAAATTTGAGGGGGTTTATAAAACTACACTGTATACTATCAATTATCAGAAGCATCCAATTGTGCCTTTTGGGATTCAAAAGACGCCAAAATATCTTCAAAGCGGTCCTTCGCTAGGTCGACGATCTTACTCTTGACCATTTCCCTCAAAATGCGATCTTGTCGGTAGTCTTCTACCTCCAAGGGCCGCTTCAGACTTTGCTCTTTTTCTTCGATGATGACCAAGGTAGGACCCTCCTTCAACTCCTCAATCGCTTTAGACGTGATGTCAGGCTGCTCCTCTGTGATCTCCTTGATCCGCTCGTTGATACGGGCAGCTTTGTCTTCTTTGAGCCGCCTTAGCTTTTTCTTGTATTCCTCCTCGGTCTTCTTGCGCAAAGCTTCTTCCTTCTCATCGGTGTAGCCATTCTTGAGGGCGTGAATAAAGAACCCCGCTATGCTATTTTTGATTTGCTTATTGTACTTGGCTCGGTTGGTCACCCGGACGGCCTGGTTAATCTGCTCTTCGTTGTAGTCCTCCAATAGGCCAAGGAATACGGAAGGGGTGACTCCGAATCGCTGAATGACGTCCGGATGGAACTGGTTAAACAGGCGATCTTTCTCGGTTTCCTTGGGACTGCGTTCATCCGCCTTGAAGCCGATTTCCAATTGGTTCGTCGTACTGGCTTGACGGACTTTGCGCAACTCTGCCCCTTGCTTGGTAGTGAAGATGAAGTTTAAGGCCACTACACGCCGACCGGCTTTTACTTTCTCTACGTCGGTAATGGTGATGTCCGTGTATTTGTTGATTTCCTTCACAGAGGGCTTTACCACCCATCGGAAGAAATCTCCGAATAGCTTGTAGCGATCGCCGACCTCAAACATGCGCTTCATGTCCTCGACTTCCAACTGGCGCTTTCCAATGGTCTCATATTGCTTGAGTAGCTCGTAGACTCGAATGGGATATACGCCTAGTCGTACGATGTTTCGCAGATCATAGGCGGTGAAGTTCTTCTGGAGCTGGAGCAAGAAAGGTCGCATCTTTTGCTCTACGGTCACATCGATGTATTCGTGATTCTCTATCTTCTTGCGAGACTTTTCTTCTTCGCCCTCTTTCATGTAGTCGATCTCCCGCAGGATGTGGTATTGCTTTTCCCGCTTTACGCCTTCAGTTTCATAACTCACAAAGAATGACTTTCCCATTAGACTCTGAGCTGCTTCTCGCAGGAAGCGGTAAGAGTCTCCAGATTTGAGGTTGAATGTCTTGATCACATCTTTGTACCAGATGCGATATACCTCAAATTCTTGATCGTCCCGGCGAATCTGTCCCAAGACCGATAAGAAGAAGCGAGTCTCCCAAATGTCGAACTTGTACCGAGATTCTATCAGATTGTTCGCCTTCTTGATGAGAACAATACCCTTATTGTTCCTTTTTCTCCGTTTTGCCTGCGCCATACTTGGATAGTTGAGCTATGAGAAATCGTATGCTTTGGACTGAATTATGAGTGAATTGGAAGGCAATATAGGTACATTATCTTTAAATTTCTTCCAATCTACTCATATTATTTTCCAATTGTCTCATATTTGGGGTGAGAGCAAGGCTGATATTCCAAATTCCTCATACTTATTCCAATACGCTCATATTAGTCTTCCAGATTTCTCATATCTCCTTCCATTTCTCTCATAGAATCTTCCAATTTTCTCATGCCTTTTTCCAAATCTCTCATACTTTGTACTGCAATGCATTCGTTTTGAAGGATTTACAAGGGTCTAAAAGATTAAAAAGAATTAAAAAATATAAACAACAACTAAAAGGCACCAATCGCCCTGTCGGTTGGTGGTGTATTTTTTGTTAGATAAGACTACAAATCTATTTTTTGAAAGGGCTGAAAATTTTTTTCCCTGCGATCTATTTTTTTTGGGATTTGCTTATAGACTTCTTTGTCAGCGGAAAAAATGATAAGGCTGTTGTTCCAAATCTCTCATAGTTGTTTTTTTTGCTCCATACTCCTCATAATTCTTCAAAATACACTTCGATCCTGTTCCAAATCCCTCATAGTTATAGGTTAAGGTCCTGTTCCCTTTCCAAATCCCTCATAATTGGTACTTGAAACATTCCAATTCACTCATATTTTATGCTTTTTGCAGGGCTTTGCTGCTTGGTAGGGGAGGGGCCAATTTGGGGTCATTTTCGGCAGACTATTGGTTGTCAGGGTATTAGCAAATATGAGGATTTTGGAACGAGTGCTGGAACAGCACTTGCTTATCTAAGCATAGGTGTATTCCAAATCTCTCATATAAAGTGGATAGGGAACAGCATTGCATTAGTTGATTTGTGTAATTGCCTATTTTATAGCTGATTAGGTTTTTTGACTTTCAATGGGATATATTCACAGGGACTGATACTTTTCCAATTTTCTCATATTTCATAATCCTAGGGGGCCTCTGTTCCAATCTTCTCATATTTGAAGGGGGTAATTATCATTTCTGGAATGCCACTGCTTCTCGTAGTTTCTACCGTTTCAAGGAAAAAAGTAATATTCCGCTCTCGCGACCCTGCAACGAGTCCGATACGACAGTATGGACTCTTCGGACTTATCCTGAATGAAAATCCCCCGCGGGTTGGGTTCCCTGACCGCCGTCAGGCGGGCTTCAAGCATCAAAGGCAGGGATGGACTTCATCAGTTTCTTATGTGAAGACCTACCAACTATGCAAAAAGCCAAGCCTATCCTACCCTCCTTTAAGGGACAATCAAATCCAGGATCGGATTCCTAAGCCTAAATTCCAATACCTGGGTATACCATTCTGCTAATGGATCAGTACGACGAACACGCCTGGGCGGACCAATCCCCTTGTGCTTTACCATGCTATACGGCTCTGGTAGCTCCTCTAGTGCCAGCTGACTTAGGTCGGCTTCGATCGGGGCGGCGATCAGTTTAAACCAGGTTGGAGAATAGGGCCACTTGTCTTTCTGGATGTATGGCGGTAAGACAAAGGTCAGTTGACGCTCTAAGTACTGCTTAGACTTCACTTTGACCATTTGCTCTCCTAACCAATGGGTGTATACTCCGAATTGATGGGTGAAGCCTAGCAAGGCGAAGTATAGGTCGTCGCGACTCTGATTGTGTATACGTAGGGTATAGCTGGTGGCCGGCGAGGTAGGGGAGGGGTGGTTGGTATATTGCCCGGTGATAACTCCTTGCTGGATCGGCATAGTCTCATTCTTGCTGTTGAGCATTTCTAGGGCTATTGGGGAGGTTCGGACGGACTGGTCAGGGACAAGTTGTAGGCTGCGCTCCCATCGGCTGATCTGCTCACAGTAGATGCGGAGTAGCCTGCTTTTGCTTTTTTCGAGTGGCGCAATAATGGGGCGTTGGTCAAATGGATAGGTGATGGACCATCGATGCTGGTCGTTGTGACGTATGACGTAGGCGGCTAGTTCTTCATTTGCTACTAGCTGCATGCTTGATGAGAGGCTGGAGGTTATTGCTGGATCTACTTGTTCTAATATGGCTTTGGCTTTAGAATCTAGATAGAGCTGCAATCGCTGCTGATTGGTTGTTGGTACCTGACCTTTGTAGAGTTCTGTGCGTTCCAGTGTCCTATTGTCGGTTACCATGGCTAGCTGGGTATGGGCAAAGCCTACTGCTTTGGGCAAGGCCTCTGTGACTTTTTCTTTGTTTTGGGTGTAGATGCTAATACGGCTTTGCTGTTGTGCTATGGAAGGGAGGATGCCGTGAACGGCTCCTTGATCTAATATCCAAGCTTGTAGATTGACATCCCAGATAACATTTCCTTGCCGGATATCGCTAGGGTAATGGCCGAGTAGAAAGGGTAGGAATTTGTGGTGCTCACTTCCATATACATAGATCTGTGGGGTTTGGGGATAGTGCTGTCGGTTGATGGCATGCTTAATGCGGTTGCGTAAGGCGTGATAGCTGATGTTGCCCTGGCTTTTTGTTAATAGTTGGATTAATTGCTGGGTGAAGATGCCTCCTTGCCCGCTTTGTTCGTAGGCAACTTCTTCTTTTTCGCAGGCTCCGATCTGTAGATGTGGGCCTTCTGGGAGTGCTACATTGAGTCCTCCCGCTGCTTGAAAGGATGCTTCTGTGGGATAGCGTTCACTAAAAAGATATTGTTTCCATTTCCTTTTTCCTCCTGTGACGCTGTATTTAGGGGTGGCATCTGGCATTCGGGTGTTGGTCCCGGCATGACAACAGTCGAAGAGACAGACGATATAGGCTTGCTGTTGGGATAAACGATGAATGAGATATCGAAGTTCTTTGTCACTGATATCGGGGATGCCTGGCTGGCGTGAGTCTACGGCGACGATGGTTTCTCCGTGGCCGTCCTGACTTTGGGTGGACAATGCCTCTGGTAAGGGTTCTCGGGAGCCGTGGCCTGAGAAATAGAAGAGGATAAGGTCTTGTGCTGTGGCTTGGGTTAAATGCTGCTGAAAGCCTGCTAGGATCGCCTGACGCGTGGCGGCCTGGTTGTGCAGCTCCAAGGGATGGTACGCGACTTCCTGCTGTTGACACCAGCTGATGAGAAAGTGATCTAGTTTTTTTGCGTCTTTGACGGCTTCGGAAAGGTTTCGGACCTTCTGATATGTATCTATTCCTACGATTAAAGCGTATAGTCTTCTGGTACCCCCCATTGTGGTGTGTTTTGCCGATTGTGGTTTTTTTGGCAGACCTGCTGCGGTGCTTACCTTCCTTGTAGCGAAATCGGACGGGGAAAGGTTGCCCCTAAATCTATAAAATATTCTTTTCATGGATCGCTTGCCGTTTAGGAAAAGCCATGCTCTACTGATTGGAGTGAGTTCCTATGATCATTTTGAGGATTTGCAGACGCCCTTGCTGGATATCCAAGCGATTGCGGATGTGCTGGCTACTGATTTGCATGATTATACGGTGAATGTGCTGCAGGATCCTACCCAGGCGGAGTTGATGGATTTCTTGGAGCAGCAGCGGAGTGAAATCGGTTCTGAGGATCGCCTACTCTTGTATTTTGCGGGACATGGCATTGCGATTGATGCGGATCATCAGGGGGCGGCGGGCTATCTGCTGCCTAGGGATGCGGATCGTCAGAGCTTTGAACGGGCGATTCCTATGCGTGATATCCGTGCTTTTATCGATTCTTTGACTTGTCGCCATGGCCTGGTGGTATTGGATTGTTGTTTTGCGGGTGCTTTTCAATGGGACTTGGCAACGCGGAAACTGGATCTAATGCCAAAACGGATTTATCAGCAGCGTTTTGATCGCTTTGTTCGGGATCCGGCTTGGCAGATTATCACCTCGGCTTCTTATGATCAACGGGCGATCGACTATCTGGGGGATAACAGTGTGGGTGATCGGAATCAGGCGGATATTATCTTCCAATCGGAAAATTCTCCTTTTGCTGCTGCTTTTATTAAGGGATTGGAAGGGGCTGCTGATATTATTCCGGCTCAACCGGATGGCCTGATCACCGCGACGGAACTCTATCTCTATCTGCGAGAAACGCTAGAACCGGTGACCATCGATCTTGGTGAAAATTATCGTCAAACGCCTAGATTATTTGCGCTTCCTCAGCATGATAAGGGGGAATACCTCTTTTTGTCTCCTAGTCAAGCTCTGCAGCTGCCTGATCGGCCCAATCGAAACCCCTATAAGGGACTGGCTGCTTTTGAGGAGGATGACCGCGATTTGTTTTTTGGGAGAGAACGGGTGATACAAGATTTGCTGCGACATCTGGAGGATGCTCCTTTGGGATTGGCGGTTGTTACGGGTGCCTCTGGTACGGGGAAGTCTTCCTTGGTAAAGGCGGGATTGCTGCCAAAATTGCGGCAGACGGGCTACGAAATATTGCCAGTGATTCGACCGGGCCGGACGCCTGCTCGGCATTTGCTGGGGGTGCTGGAGAAAGCTGCTGCTGGGGGTGATGAAATGAAGCTCAAGCGAGTATTAGTGGTTGATCAGTATGAGGAGTTGATTACGCAGTGTGAAAGTGAACAGGAACGATTTGAGTTTGAAGCTTTACTCTGGCAGTTTGTTCAGGGGGAGGGGGCCCTACACAATCACTTGATCCTTACGGTACGCTCGGATTTTGAACCGCAATTGCAATTGGGAACCCTGGCTCCTTCCTGGCAGCAGGCTCGCTTCGTGATTCCTCCTTTCCAGGCTTCAGAACTTAAGGCTATTATTCTTCAACCGGCGAATCAGGCGGTGGTGGAGTTTGATCCGCCTAGCTTGGTGGATAATATTATCAATGAAGTGATCCAGGCGCCTGGAGCTTTGCCGCTGCTGTCTTTTCTCCTGTATGAGTTATATGAAACGAGTATGGCGGGGCCTGACCGGCCGATGAAGTTGGCGGATTATGATCGATTGGGAGGAGTGGTTGGTGCGCTTCGTACTCGTGCGGATGAACTATTCCTGTCTTCTTCTCCGGAGGAGCAGACTACGATGAAGAAACTAATGATCCGATTGGTGGCGCAAGATGGGGGCGAGATTGCCGGATTGCGGGTGCTCCGAAGCGAATTGGTGTATCCTGAGGAAGAGGAGAACCAACGGGTGGAGCGGATTATTGCCCGCTTTCTACAGGCGGCTCTGCTGGTAAGTGGTGGGGAGAATAATGAGCGGTACATTGAACCGGCGCACGATGCGCTGGTGCGTGCTTGGGGGAGTCTCTGGCAATGGATTAAGGCGTTTGGAGAGGATACCATTGCGGTAAAAAATATCTTGCGTAGAGATTTGCTGGATTATCAGCTGCATCAGCAGGACAAGACGCGTTTGTGGGTGGACAATCCTCGCTTGGATCAGTTGGTGGAGATTAGCCAGCAGTCCAATCACTGGCTTACCCGAGATGAATTTGAGTTTGTCAAAACGAGTGAACGCTTGAGACGAAGAAAGCGGAATCGATTGATTAGTACGATTACGTCGGTGGCGGCAGTAATCGTGGGATTGGGGATTGCTTCAATATTTTTTGGTATTCGATCTAATGCTAATGCGGAACTGGCTCGGCAGAGAGGGGAGGATGCCGCTGAAAGTGCAGCTGATGCCCTGAATCGTCTGGCAGAACGGGAACGACTGGAGATGGATGAGTTGATCCGACATGGTACTATATTCCTGGAGTCAGGGGATGATAGCCTCGCTTTGTCCCGCTTTCTATACGTTAGAGATACTTTTTTGTCTAAGGAAGCGCACCTGGAGGAGGATTCCCTGATCCAATTGGTGGAAGTCTATATTGATAGTTGTCGGCAGAATTTGCTTAGTCCTAATAAGCCTTTATGAAAGCTCTTCACGTGTTACTTTGGCTGTCTTTATTGCATTTTTCTCTTGTTCCTCTACGGGCGCAACGGATTCCTTGTAGCGAGGCTACCTATCGGTCGCTGATGGATCAGGCGAGCCAACTGGCTAAGCAGGGACGATACGATCTGGCCATTAAGAAATATACTTCGGCTAAGACTTGTAAGCCGGGCTCTACGCCATTGGTGGACCGTGAAATTGCTCGGGTATTTATTCAGGTTGGTAACGAGCGAGACCGCGCTGTTGCAGCGGAACGGCAGGCGAGAAGGGAACGGGATCGGGCGGAGCAAAGGCGTAAGGAGGCGGTGGCCAATCAACTGGCGGCTATTTCTTCCAATGCGCTGTATGTCGACAAGAGTAATTCGGATGCGCTGCAGTTGGCGAAATTGGCGATGGATACGGCTTTTACGCCTACTGTCTCTCGAGCGCTTGGAGAGGCTTTCTACCAGATGTTCGATCATGGTGCCTTGTTTATCGGGGATATTGATGTGCATACGGATCGGATTAATGGAGTGGTGCTGTCGCCGGATAGCAGCTTTTTTCTGACGTATTCTAATGACCATACGGCTAAGCTCTGGAATTTTGAGGGAGAGCTAATGGCTGATCTCTTGGGACATAGCCAGGAGGTCACCGCCGCTGCTTTTTCTCCTGATGGTCAACATATTTTGACTGCAGGGAAGGATAGTACGGCCAGACTTTGGAATATCGATGGGGGACTGGAGCTGGAATTGAGCATGAGTGATAGCTACTTGGAGCAGGCTCAGTTCTCGCCGGATGGAACTTCCATACTGACAATCTCTGGTGATTGGAATGCTCAATTTTGGAGTTTGCAAGGACAGCTATTAGAGGAGCTGAAAGATGTTTCTAGCTTGACGGGACCTTTCTTTTCTCCTGATGGCCAACGTTTATTGACGGCTTATTCTGATCGCTTTTTGCGGCTGTGGAATCTGAATGGCGAACTTTTGGCAAAATTTGGGCCTCATCAGGATTATGTGCGTGGAGCACTATTCTCACCCGATGGACGATTCATTGTTACCTATGCTTATGAAGAAACAGCCAAGCTTTGGAATAGTAGTGGCCAATGGGTGGCGGATTTGCCGCATAACGGAGATGTGGAAGAAGTGACTTTTTCACCGGATAGTAAATATATTCTGAGCCGCTCGTCGGCCATTTTGAATAACGGAAATACTGCGGTGCTCTGGGATATGCAGGGCAATCAGGTGCTCGATTTGAATGACCGCCAGCTAGGGATTACTGCTGCTTATTTTTTTCCAGATGGCCGGAAGATCTTGACCAGTTCTACATCTGGACCGAGCTCGATTTGGTCTTTGTCAGGCGCTCCGCGAATCGACTTGTCTAGTACTTTTCACAGTTCGGCTGTTTTTTCGCCAGATGGTGCCCACTTTTTGACTCAAGATTCCGGTGACAATGTCAACTTGTGGAAAGGTAATGGAACCTTAATCGCTAACCTTCGGAAGCAGGATTCTTTTCAATTTTCTCCAGACGGAGAATACATAATAACGACGCAAGATGACCTGAGTACGGGTAGGGTTGCGCTTTGGGATCTAAATGGAAATTTCCTTAGGGATCTCGATAAGCATGAGGAGCGGGTAAGCCAAGTCTACTTTTCCGGGGATGGCCGCTTCGTTATCACTGTAGCGAATTACATCAGAGAGCATTCGGCTAAGCTGTGGGATCTCAAGGGGTCCATGTCGGCCACCTTGTCTGGACATGAGGGTATAGTGCAGGCTAGCCTTTCCCCTGATCAGTCTTTGATTCTTACTTACGGGGATGATCCTACTCCTCGACTATGGGATTTACAGGGGCATTTGCAGGCTTCGCTGCGGGGGCATCTGGGCTCCATCTGGAGCGCTAAATTCACACCGGATGGTCAGTTTATCATTTCGTCTGCTCGAGATAGTACGGTTAAGCTATGGGATCTAGAGGGCCGACTATTGCATGACCTTAGACATCCTACTAATGTTTTGCAATCTGTTCAGGTGTCTCCGAATCAAGAGTGGATCCTAACGGAAGTTGATAGTATGGTCAGCGTCTGGAATTGGGAGGGACAGCTTGTGGCAAAGTTTGCTCCACAAACCGAGGAAATGAGAGAGAATTTGTTCTCGCCAGATGGGCGTTTTGTCATTACGACTAATTTCGATGCACCTGCCTACCTGTGGGATATAGCTGGAGATACTTTGCGGAAAAAACTACACCAGAAACCGGTCAACTCGGCCTGCTGGTCACCTAATGGCCAGTTCCTGCTTACGAGTGCGGATGATAGTACTGCGGTACTGTGGGACAAGGACGGGGAGCCCCTCTTGATCATGCGGCATCCCAATTTGGTGAAGGAGGCGAGGTTTTCGCCTTTGGGTGATTATATTCTTACACAGTCCTATGAGGTGGCTACGATTTGGGATCTGCAAGGCAAGCAAGTGGCGCGTTTGGAAGGTCATCAAAACTCTATCTCTTCGGTCATTTTTTCCGCTAATGGGCAGCTTATTGTTACCGCCTCCTTTGATCATACCGCCAAGGTGTGGACTCCCCAAGGGAAGCTGCTAGCCAATCTGGATCGGCATACCGGAGCAGTATTGTACACGGTATTGTCGCCTGACGAAAAATATATTGTTTCCCGCTCCGTGGATGCTACCGCCAAGGTATGGGACTTGTCCGGAAACCTGGTGGGCGATCTAAATCAACATGGCGACGTAATCTATTCTTCTACTTTTTCAGCAGATGGCAAGTATATCCTGACCCACTCTAAAGCGGAGAATAGAGTTATTCTCTGGGATCTTGCGGGTAATATCTTGGTGGATTTTAATAAACACAGTAGAGGTGTGTACTATGCGGAATTTATCGCCAATGATCAATTTATTTTGACCACTTCGGAAGATGGCACGGCCAAGATCTGGCCCACTCCACAGACGATCTATCGATATTTGTCAGCTGATCCGCCTCCCTTGCCAGCTCTTCCCAAGACCGACTTAATTCGATACGGAGTGCTTAAAGAGTGATGTTTTGCGTTGTTCTCAACTACGCAATAAGCCTTAGGTGCGACTGCAGCATGTATTTTAACTTGTATCTTAGTGGGCGGAACGAAGAGACGTTCCGATTTCATTGGTGAGATTATAGCACATCCGGAAGAGTAGGTCCAAAGTAGATAGGACTGCGACCGCGACATTCCATGGAAAGTTCTTGGTATCGTACCGGTAGGAGCGTGCATCCAGATTAAATAGGACACTGCCAGACAAGCTGCCAGTCAAGTGCGACCATGTCGTGTTATTTTGATTAGGATTTTAGTAGGCGGAACGAAGAGACGTCCCGATTGTCTTGGTGCGATCATGCACATCGGGAAGAGCATGTCCAATTAAGGTAGGACTGCGACTGTTTTAAATCCATTTGTGGTTAAGAGTTAAGAAAAGTAGGAGAGCACGTCCATTAGAGGTAGGACACTGTCAGTCGAGCTGCCAGTCAAGTGCGACCATATTGTCTTATTTTGATTAGGGTCTTAGTAGGCGGAACGAAGTGACGTCCCGATCAATGTGGTGAGATTGTGCACATCGGGAGAAGCGCTTCCAGATGAGGTAAGACCCTGTCAGAAGAGCTGCTAATCAAATTCGACTACATAATGTTAATATCAATAGCAACTTAATTTTGTTGTTTCTTACCTAAAAACTTGCTAGCTGTTTGAGAATCTCATACATTTGAAATCAATAAACG
>ENA-UENT01000596-UENT01000596.1-marine-metagenome-genome-assembly--contig:-NODE-596-length-19303-cov-4.483031_pt1 | contig 19303 bp, 14 predicted proteins | sample MGYA00237879_ERZ529330 | MGnify/ENA primary metagenome ERZ529330 (study PRJEB26372, sample SAMN05368345) | marine metagenome | biome: cultured habitat; feature: ocean water; material: water; isolation... | reverse complement strand
TTCTCGGTCTTTTTGTAGTCGCTCAAGCTGATTAAAATGTAGAGAGCCATTATCTTTGTGGTTATTCCCTATGATTTAGTTAAAAAACAATCACCTAATTAAAGTATTGTGAACATTGACTGTATGGCTAGTTACAGCCATGCATAATCCCCCCTTTTTTCATCATAAGCTAAATCACATGGCACGATTTTTCACACTAACGCTCTTATCTCTATTAACCATCGGTATCGTTCAAGCACAAACCTGGGATGGTGGTGCCGGCACCACCAACTGGGATGATGGCGACAACTGGGACCCTAATGGTGTTCCTAGTGCTGGCGCGACAGTTATCTTTGGTACTTCAGTAACGGTCACAAACAGTGGCGCGGCTTCTCCTCCAGCACCGGCACGGGTACAGGTTAATTCTAACCATACCGTTATTTTGGATCTCAATCTCAACATCACTGGTAGTGAACACGCTGTCAAAGTACAGAGCAATGCGACCCTAATTTTCGGCGTATCTGGGAATAACCGAGAATTCAACATCACTCCGGCGACGAACAAGTATGGCTTCCAACATAATGCCAATGGTAGCAACCCTGCGGTAATTGAGATTGCTCCCAGCACTACGGTCAACATCGACTTGGCCGACGATGGAATCCGTATTGAAGGCACAGCTAACAACTCTATTTTCAATCAAGGCACATTGACTATAGAGGACTCCAGTTCGGACGGTATTGATATTGTCACAGGATCTTTTACCAATGCAGGAACACTTACGATTACTGATGCCAACACTAATGGCATTTATGTGAAAAGCGGTGGAACCTTCACCAATTCGGGTGGAAGTGTTACCATAGAAAATCCGGGAACTACTACCAACAATGGTGTGCGTAATGACGGGACCTTCGGAAATGACTCTGGCACGCTTACTATAGATAACGCGAACACCGACGGCATTGAGGCCAACGCAGGGATGACCAATGGCGGAACGATTGAGGTAACCTCATCCGCAAACAATACCAATAATGGCATCTACATTGCGTCCACCTTTTCGAACACAGGTATGATCAATATTTCAGGTGTTGACAACTATGGTATCCATGTGGATGGTGGTAGCCTCACGAACGACGGCACAGTAGAAAGTAGTTCTTCCGGCAGTGGTTCGGCACGACATGGCTTGTACGTCGAGGACGGAAGTTGTACGAACAACAACACCTTCACCGCATCCGTGACCAATAGTAATGCCAGGGCAGCCAGAACAGGACCAACCGGGACGATTACGAATAATGCGCAATTCACTGCCAGCGGCGGAAACACTGGTCAGCGCATCCGAATCGAAGGTACCCTGGAAAATAGCAACGGAGCAAAACTTGATCTCAGCGATGGCCGTATAAGCATGCAGGATGGAGCAACCACCTTTACCAACAATGGCCTGGTCATGACCTCCTCTGGTGGTGCTCCAGTATATTTTGGCGGATCGGGAGCGCCCTTAGAGGTAGCGGTGAATAACGCCTTCTTTAAAGCTGGCGGTAGTAACTTCACCAGTGGGTCGGCAGGATCAGCAACCGATAATGGTTTTGAAGCAACAGCTACCGAGACCATTAGTGCGGGCGGTGCTTGCTCGGCTACTATTGCTAATGCCAGCTACGAGTGGTCTGCCTCTGGCGAAGCATTTACCGGTACATCATCAGGAGTTGGCGTACTTGCGTTTCCGCTCATGAGCGTCGAGAATGACAATGTCACCTTAGAGGCCACCATCTTTGGGGAAACGATTACGGTACAGGTGGAGGATATCTGTGCTGCTGCGGTCATTTTGCCGGTCGAATGGTTGGGCATTCAGGCTATCCCTCAATCGAAGTCTGTGCTCCTGAAGTGGCAAACCGCTACCGAGACGAATAATGATTTCATGGCCATTGAGCATAGTAGTGATGGTAGTTCCTTCCAGGAAATAGGTCGAGTACAAGGTGTCGGGAATAGCACCACTTCTCAATCGTACCAATGGGAAGACTTCAAACCTGTGGTTGGTACCAACTACTATCGTCTCCGTCAGGTTGATTTTGATGGTACGACAGACTATAGTCCGATCGTTTCCGCAGAATTCAAGCAAGGTCAAGACGAGGATGTTTTTGAAATCTATCCTACTGTATTACAGCGCGGGCAAGCGGTAAATGTTCAGCTAAATACAGCTCCAAGCACAGACTTTGAGTTAGCGATTTATGATGGTAACGGGAGATTGGTGCTACAGCAATCAGTGCAAGACCAAGTCTTTGAACTTGACCTGAGCTCGCTTATAAGTGGCAGCTATTGGATGAGTGTACGATATCAAGATTCCGTGCAAAGCGAGCGGTTTGTGATTACGCGCTAGTGCTTACTATCTCCTAAGTAGAAAGTAAGTGAGCACGAGAAGGCCCGATGAATTCAATGATCGGGCCTTCATACTAAATGCTACTTTGATTTCACACAACGAAAACCAGTATGGTTAAAGCCTGAATCAGGGCTGGACTTCATCCTCCTTGCCACACGGTAACCACTGCAATAACTATCGTTACAGAGAAAGGAACCGCCACGCATGGTATGTTTGGGCACACCAGGTTCCTGCGGATCAAAGCTATCTTGGGGCCCCACTGGATTCGAGACGCGATCCATGTTCTTATTGAGGTTATAAGCATGGTAGTGGTAATTATCACTACACCACTCCCAAACGTTTCCCGCCATCTCATACAGCCCATAACCGTTGGGTGGAAAGGTCCTTACTGGTGCCGTTGTAAGGTAGCCATCAGTACGCTCATTGTGGTATGGGAAGGCCCCTTGCCAGAAATTTGCCTTGTCTTGCGCTTCAGAGATCGGATCGTTGCCCCAAGGATATTTGACATCATCCAATCCTCCCATGGCAGCCCACTCCCATTCCGCTTCGGTTGGTAATCGCTTTCCAGCCCATTTTGCGTAGGCCTTGGCATCTTCCCAGGAGATATGCACTACCGGATGATCCATTCGATCAGCGATACTGCTCCCCGGACCTTCCGGTTCTTTCCAATTCGCTCCGATAGTCCAAACCCACCACTGAGAAGGATCATTCAAAGAAACCGGTGCTTTGGTCGATTGAAAAACAAGCGAGCCCGCTGCTAATATCGAATCTGGAGGACGCGGCGTATTTGGAGGAAGTTGCTTAGATAATTCATCCCAGTCAATGTCTTGTTCCGCTACTGTTACATAGTTCGTCGCTTCCACAAAAGCTATGAAATCACGATTGGTCACCTCAGTGGCGTCCATCCAGAATGCATCTACCTCCACTGCTCGCCGTGGTAATTCATCGCGGCTGGCATCAGAAGACTTGCCTCCCATGGTAAAGTCGCCAGCTGGAATGAAGACCATCCCATCAGGAGGAGTATCTGTGGTTTCCGGTCTATTAGATTGGTTGGAACACGTGCAGAGCAAAGTCATTATGCCTAATGACAGTACAATCTGATAATTCCAATGTAGAAGATACTTATTGAACACCACCCCAACACATGTATTTGATGTTTAAATAATCGTCCATTCCATACTTGGATCCTTCACGGCCAAAGCCACTTTCCTTAACTCCACCAAAGGGAGCAACAGCTGAGGAAATCATCCCCGTATTGATGCCCACCATTCCATAATCCAAGGCTTCGGCAACTCTCCAAATCCGGGCGTAATCTCTACCGTAGAAGTAGGCAGCTAGACCGTATTCCGTATCATTGGCCAATTGAATGACTTCTTCTTCGGTATCAAAGGCATAGATGGCGGCTACTGGGCCAAAAATTTCTTCGCTGAAGATCTTCATTTCTGGTTTCACCTCCGCCACTAATGTTGGTTGAAAGAACTGTCCTTCACCACGTTGTCCGCCAGTCAACACCCTTGCTCCGTGTTGTACTGCATCATGGAGTAAACGTTCACTCTTATCAACGGCAGAATCATTAATCATCGGGCCAATCACTACCCCTTCCTCTAATCCATTTCCAACTTTCAATTCCTTAATCTTCTCCGTCAGCTTTTTATTGAAGGTGTCATGGACGGATCGATGTACGAAGATGCGGTTGGAACAAATACAAGTCTGGCCCGCATTTCTAAACTTAGAAGCGATACACCCGCTTACCGCATCGTCGATATCAGCATCATCAAAGACAATGAAGGGTGCATTGCCCCCTAACTCCAGGGAGACCTTCTTCACCTGTGGAGCACACTTAGCCAACAACATTTTGCCCACACGAGTAGATCCAGTGAAGGAGATTTTCTTGACCAGTGAATTGGAAGTGAGTTCATCGCCCACTGGAACGGGGTCCTTTGCCGTTACAATATTGAAAACACCAGGAGGGAAACCCGCTTCTTCCGCCAGCGCAGCCAAGGCAAGGGCCGAAAGCGGTGTAAAATCAGATGGCTTAATAACCACTGTACAACCAGCTGCTAAAGCCGGTGCTACCTTACGGGTAATCATAGCATTGGGAAAGTTCCAAGGCGTAATTGCTCCTACTACGCCAACCGGTTGCTTAATGACAGTAATGCGCTTATCTCTGCCGTGTCCGGGAATAACATCTCCGTATACCCGCCGGGCTTCTTCCGCAAACCATTCTACAAATGATGCCCCATACCTAATCTCACCTTTAGCTTCTGCCAATGGCTTTCCTTGTTCCGTCGTTAATAGCTCTGCGAGCTCGTCAATATGCTGCAGCTGCAATTCATACCACCGACGAAGAATTTTTGCTCGACCAGCAGCGGACTTCCCTCGCCAAGTGAGAAAGGCCGCCTGTGCGGCTTCGATGGCCTGCTGAGTTTCTTGGGTACCACAATCAGCTACTTCCGCGATTAACTCACCATTGAAAGGATTATAAACTGGAAAAGTGGAATTGGTACTCGTCCATGTGCCGTTGATGTAAGCTTGATTCTTTAGGTATTGCATAGTTGAATTTGTGAGCATGCGTTAGATTGATCTTCCACCTCAGTATTGGTAATGGAAGCGGAGATTCGATGAACAATGGAGTAATGGTTAAAACCACAACTAGAATTCTGGTTCACAGATGATGGTTACTGTTTCGCCAGAGCTAGGGTGTATGAACGTAAGTTCGGCAGCATGTAAATATAATCGATCTGCAGCGGTGCCATAGAGATCATCACCGATAATCGGCAGATTTAAGCCTTGACCATGCGCTGCATGAACACGCAGCTGATGGGTGCGCCCCGTAACCGGAAAGAAGTGGATTCTTGTGCGGCCATCGCCACGCTCTATTGTTTTGAAATGCGTCCTGGCAGCCTTTCCATGCTCGTAGCAAACTAGCTGTCGTGGTCGGTCTTCAAGATCAACTCGGAGCGGTAAATCAATCGTGCCTTCCTGCTCTTCCAGTTCCCCATCTAAAAGCGCTACATAACGTTTCTTGATGGTTCGCTTAAGGAACTGATGCTGGAGTGCTTTATGTGTTTCCTTGGTTTTTGCGACTAGCATTAAGCCAGAGGTCGACATATCTAACCGGTGTACCACTAAGGGGCCTGTTGCCTCTGGGTAGCGTTGTCGCATCCGCGAAAAGACAGAGTCCGTCCAGCTCTTTCCAGGTACCGCAAGAAAGCCTGATGGTTTATTGATCAGCAGCAGGTCATCATCCTCATAAACAACCTCCAGTTGCTCCACCTGCACACGATCCCTTAGCAGTGGATTCTCCTCCACATGGAGGCCTTGCAGCATATGCCCCAGAATAGGTTCACATTTTCCGCGACAGGCGGGATAGAAGTGCAAGTGCTTCCGCACCTCCGATTTTGGAGAGGGTCCCCACCAGAATTCAGCTAATGCTAAAGGCTCAAGTTGATGCTGAAAAGCAAACTGCAGGAGTTTTGGCGCGGCACAATCTCCTGCGCCAGCGGGAGGTACTTGAAAAATGGTTTCAGCAAATATCTCCGTGACCTTTTTCACCTCCCCTTTAGCATTAAGGAATTGATATCGATCAAACAACTGTTCCTGCAAGGAGGCCGATTTTTCCTGGCGAGCTTTCTTGAGTGCTGCCAACTGATCTTCCCATTTTTGGATATTAGCTTGCGCAGTCTCAAGGCGGGCTTTCCAATTTCGTTTCAAATCCTTCAGCAAAAAGTGACGATGTATACTCTGTTCTTTTAGCTTCTTTTCCAAGGCAGCTTGGTCCTCCGCTGTAGAGCCATTGGAAGCAGCAGATTGCCGTTTTTGTTGTCGTTCTTCTTTTGCTTTTTTATTGGCTTGCCGAAGTTCCTCAATCTCGTTCTCAGATTCTTGCTTAAGGCCGTCATAATCAGCTCTTGCCTGAGCAAAGGAAGAATCCTGCTGGAGGATTTGCACCTGACTATTGAGATGGTTCAGCTCTTCTTCTCCGATTCGGAAGAAATCGTTGGGTTGTAGTCGATCATAAAAGGGGGGCACGAATGGCGGGATTGTAGCCTGATCGCCAATTTTACCGGAAAACGCTGCAAGGAAGCCAAGTTCTCCATCGTCTCGGCGCACAACCAGTACCCCAAACATCTTGCCCACTTTGGCATTTTGGAGTGCTGCCCAGTCTGACCTACCCTTCAAATAATCTTGCAGCTGCTGCGCAGCGAGCTGACTCAACTGATGTGGCTGATAGTAAAAGGGAAAAGGGAATTGCTCGGGCACAGGTATGCCCTGTACATCGCTTGAAAAGCTCCACCAGTGATTGCTCAATATTGACTGCTGCTCACTCATACATTTCCGAAATGGCGGCAAGATAGGGAAAGGGTGAAGGAGATTTGTTTTTATTTTGAAGCATATCGGGTGGGTTCTGACGATCGAATCTTAATTCGATATCAGAATCCTGACATTCCGCTGCTTGCGGAATCGTCAGGGCCCGCCGAAGGCGGTATGCCCTCAACGCTCAATGCAGCTCCTTGCACCATGCTACAGCCTTACAATCCTTTCAAATACTCAATCACCACTTTTCTTTCATCAGCATTCAGCTTATCACCAAATAGGTGCCCTCCGTTACCATAACCAGGCAATGAGGTATCATAGGTCATGCGGCCCTTACCGTTGTTCATTGCTTGATAGTTCCATCCCAGCTTGGTCCAATTGTAGTCTTTGGAATTTTTGCTTCTTTCCCAATACTTAGGGCGCTCATCGCTTTTTAAAACGCTGTATAAGTCGGGTACAGAGCCATTGTGTAAGTAAGGTGCAGTAGCCCAAATACCATCCAGCGGTGGAGCGATATAGCCCTTTTCAGGCTCGAACCAACTGCGCGGTTCTGACGAAGCAAACCAGCTTTCATTATACCACTGTACAATCTTGCTGTCGGCGGCATAGCTAGCATATAAGGGATCTGTTCCGATGACACCTAGCGACACCACCTTATTCGGATAGGTCTCCTCTTCACCGTAGGTACCATGACAACCGGCACAGTGTTCATTGAAAACAAGCTCTCCCTGAGCAGCTAGTTCTTGATTGATTTCTCCAGGATAAGCCGGTGGTTCCAGTTGTCTGATCCAGGCCGTTACATGTACAAACTTCTCTTGTGCCTTGCGTGCGGCAGTGCTATCCTCGATTCCAAGCACAGATGCTTGAAACAGTAGTTTGGTAAAATCACCACGTCCGACGGCCGTGTAGTACAGCGCATTCTTCTTCTGTAGATGCCATAAGGCCGGAATGTCACTACCAATATTGTATTCCTTAACCGGATAACTTGGCTCTTCTATGTAGGTCAGGTCCACAGGATCGCGGTAGCGCATGCAAGCTTCGGCAATACGTGCCGCAGGATTTACACCCGGATTATCCGTTTGGACGAAAGGCGCCATCGCAGAAAAGTACTTACCGAAAGCATCGAAAGATTGAATAGTGGCCGTGTCCTTGCGGTATTTTCTTCGCACTTGCCAGTTCATGAGTTTGGCGGGGAGTTCAAGGCTACCTTGGTTGTCGTTGAGCGAATTGCCCAAACCCAAAACCAGCTCACCATTCACTTTTCCTGCATGGCAACTAAAGCAGGTACCGTTCATGACCTCAACACCGTACTCAGATTCAAAAACTGCAAAGCCATAAGGGGTGGCTAACCCACTACCCGCAGCGAATGCCTCTGGGTCCTTCTCCACGCGACTTCTCATCACATCGTATGGTAAACCCGTACCTAAATAAGCACCTTTGACCAGATAGTAAAAGCCACTATCGGGATTGCCCTCCATAGCTTGCGGCCAGGGATCAATGGTTTTGGTTTTCCAGGAAGGAGCCTCCACCGTCTCCGGTAGATCATAGAGCGTACCACAGGCTACCACCAAGCCCATAATTGGAAGCAAAGCTGCTGATGAGATTTTCATGACCTTAAAACGCAATAGGCTCCATGGGGTTTGTACAAAACCGTAAAAATAACGAAGCCCCGTACCTTGCCGTTGAGCAAGTTACGGGGCTATTAGATGTTTTCAAGCGAGCAGAAGCCGCTTTTCTACATCAGAAAGGCCTTATGCAGAAAGGTCTTTCACAGCTGCATCGGCAGTAGCATTCTTCTTCACAGAAGCGATACCATTTTCCATACCAGTAGCAGCCTTATACATTTGGCTCTTACCAATGATCTGGCCATTCGAAGCCTTCAAGGTAAAGAACACAGAGCCATCCTTGGCTTCCTTGCGCTCAAAGTTACCGTCATCGGTGGCGTGGTTGATCACAGACTGAACACCATTCATAGCGCCTGACTTAGCAGCGTATCCCTGGCTAGAAAGGATCACTTGGCCATTGCTTGCCTTGAGGTTGAAATAGAACTTGCCAGAATCATTTTTGAATACTTCGAAAGCCATAGTTTAACTTTTCAGTGAATTAAAGAGTGTTTATAAAATCTGTACGTTTTTCAGGAGGTACAGCCTTAAGACTAATTTTTCAGAGAAAGTAACACCCCATTTATTTTTTTAGAGCGATGTGCTTTCTTCGGGAATGAATATCTGCATTTTATACTAAGCTTCCTAAATATTGAATGAGTTTTCTGCTAAGTACTTCGCCGCACAGAAAAACTAAATAGCATCCCGTCATCGCACAATGATGTTTAGCCCGATAACACTGACCATTCTATAAATAAATAGAGACAGCCCATCCCCAAAAAACTCAGACATCAGCTGCTGGCTTACCCGCGCTATTCGAGATTTCTTCTCCTGAAAGTATCTTATTCTGAGTCTGGTCCAAGAGGTCTGGCACAAACCGTTCAAAGAAACCAGCGATAAAACTGAGGATCAAGAAATTCGACAAAATCCTCGTTTCATTTTCGGCTACTAAGGAGAAAACACTAAATCCACTGTTGAATAGTAGTAGTACCAGTATGCCGAACATTCCACCAAGGAGCGGGCGAATAACACCAATTAATTGAATGGTCTTGAAATCGGGTTCCGTACTTAAGTTTAAGCTACCGGAACTAAGGCGATGCATGACACTGATCAAGGCGCCGATTCCCCCACCAAGCGAGCCATAGAATACCAGGCAAGACATGCTAAACTCTAACTGTGGGTCCACATCAATATTGTTGAAGACCCTGGTATACATAAACACGATAGCAAGCAAACCAAACCCCATAATGCTACCCCAGAGGTAGTTTTTTTGGGTTGAGAACTTAGCTGCTTTTTGCTGATAAGCCTTTGCTTGTGCTAAGTTCTCCTGAATAACCGCTAAGGTTTTCTGAATATTGACGTCCTCACTGATACTCGCATAAGCACCCACACCACCAGCGGTGCCTGCATGGTGGAGAGAATCCAAGACGCTCATAGCATTCTTGGCTACTTTGAATAGGATACCCAAACACCTGGTCAATCGTTTCCCTCTTAGGGTCCGGGCCGCCTCGGCCGCAAGAAAATCAATTTCAATTAACAGCTTTTCAATTTCTGGGTCTTTGCCCAAATCGTATTGGGTAAAAAAGAGTGTCTTGCTGCCTATCCAGAAGCGATTATCACCACATTCGGTCAACATAGCGGCCGTATTGTAATGACTGCACATGTATTGGTTCAGAATCTCACCGTTTTCTTCGACAAAAGCATCGCGATACGGCTTAAATTCTTCCTCCGCAATTTTGCCCGCTTTGAATTGTTGCGCTTTTGAGACGTACTCCTCGAACGAGACGTTTTCGGGTAGGTTCTTCATTTTGATGAATTATGGGTTTAGTGTTGAATGGATGAATCATTGATGCTATTAGTCTGCCTATCCATCTAGACTGCTTCCCATACCATTAAATGGTCCAATAGCAGGGTCATTTGGATCGAGAATACCAGAAGTTACCGCAGCTTCTAAACATAAGGCCTTATCCAATTTAACAGCTAGATCTTCCGCTTTCGCATCCGTCTGATCTTTGAATTCTGCCAGGATTTGTTCTGCTAGCTGGACGGAAGTCACCACAATGCCTGTCTTGTCGAAATCGAACTTATCTTTTAGGAAATCAGATAAGTTCGAGGTATTGGTCATTAGGTTATTTCCATTGAAATCCTCTAGGATTTCAGTTGCTGCTTCTTTCGATCTTCGGCTTGTCATTTGCAGTGGAGTTTTAGTTACTATTCGCGTTTCTTAAATCAAGCTAGTGTCAACGTAGCCAAAAAGGAAAATATACGCTTAGTCTGCTAGTTTTCGATCCACTGGCTTGATATCACTGGGGTCGAAATTGGAATCATAGGAGATTGGATTAGCTGGGCCTCTTTCTGGCGCCACAAAACAGTGATCCAGGTACTCTGCCATTTTATCTACAGTATTGTAAAGTCCTGTTCCTTTTCTCCGGTCCTTAAGAATGGCCTTTGCCGTTTTTCTAGACTTCTTGAATCGCTTCTGCGAAAACTCACCATGGATAAATCCAACTAGCCTTTTTCTCTTTAGCAATAGTTGTGAGGTTGCAAAGTCGTCTAAAATAAACTGCGCAGCATTGGTTGATAATGTAGTAGCCATGATAATGGATTTTAAAGTTTATGTAAAGGGCCTAAACGATTTGCTTTTCACCTAGACACTATCTCTATCAAAATCAATTTAATTGGTATAAAAGTCAAGTGGCTTAGGTAATGGCGCAATGCTCTTACCTCCTTCTAGGGCATAACAGACGTTTTGTATGATCCAGCTATTCCCGTCCCCACCTCCTATCAGTATTTCCTTCCCGTTTAATGGAAAAAAGTCTGCTGCATACGGCCTGACCTCTCGCGGGTTGCTAGGAAAGGTATATTGCTGCCGTACTTCCATAGTAGCCATATCCCTTAGTTCTGCTTTAGTCCCATTGTGACCTACAAACAGTTGTTGACCATCCGGTGAGAAATCCAAACTATATACCCCGGTGTCGTTGATGGTGTAGGTTTCACTCTTACCTTCATCATCGAAGGTATACGATAGCATTTGGCCCGAGTCATAGCCAACCATCAAAACTGTACCCGCTGGGTTAACAGCCATACTCCGTATTCGTGACTCTGGTCCTGACAAGTCTTGCAGGAGGTTTCTTGTAGGTACGTCCCACTTCATTAGTCCTCCCAGAAGATCTCCACTGTAGAGCGTCTGGTCATCAGCTGAAAATACCATGCAGAAAATACGATATTCATGTTGTGAAGCCATTTTTCCGAGCGACTTTCTCGTGGCCACATCCCATAACTCAATGGTGCCATCATTGTGACTTACTGCTATTAATTGACCATCATGAGAGAAGGCGATGGCATCTGCCGGGTCCGTCGCAACAGCGAAATTGGCGACAGTCTCTTGTGTTTGCCAGTCTCTTAGGATTACCTTCCCATCATGATCACCACTCATACTCAAATTGGATTGAGGGATCATGCCCAGTGCTATAATGGCCCCGAATTCTGAATGCCCTTCGTAGGTATTAATCTTTCGATGACTGCTAGGACCTTCATGTCGCCAGGTCCGAACCTTACGGTCATAGCCACCAGTAAGTACGGCCTTACCATCTGGCGTATATGCCACCTTAGTAGTGAACTGGCTACCCTCCCGTAGTTTTAACTGTCTTTGCCAGAGTGCGGTATTCCAGACCAGGCAACGACGATCGGCACCGCCCGTGAGAAAGTAATCCCCATCCTGACTAAAATGCAAGGCTATAGCCGACTTCTCATGCCCTTTCAAACGCGAGACTGGTTGGCCCGTCGAAGTATCCCAGAGCAAGATATTCCCGGAGGCATCACTACTCACAACCCGATTTCCTTTAGGTACATGGGCTAATTTTAATATTGGGCTACCGTTGGTTTCCCACTCCGCTAGCAGCTTTAGTCGAGGCAAACTATACAGCCGTAAATTCCCCTCCACGTCCCCTACTACAACACTTTTGCCATCGGGCGCAATGGCAACGCCTCTAATACTTGCGTTTCCGATTGACTTCGAATTAATGGCCTTTTCTCCGCTTCCTGCCCAAAGCTTCAGCAGTCCCGAATCATCTCCAGTTAGTAAGAACTGGCCATTGCGGCTCCGATCCATAGACCAAATGGTAGCACGGTGACGAATCGCACAAGACAATGGAATACCAGTACGCAATTGCCATTTTCGGGTCTGTCCTCCCTCTCCAAGGGCCAAGACCGCTTGTTCTTGCGGCAAAAAACAGGCAACCTTTACTGGTCCTCCGAGATCGAATGACCGGAGCATGTTGTTCTCTGCTAAGTCCCAGATGATCACCTTGCCACTTTCATGAGCAGTAAGCGCGGTAGTGCCATCACCGAGAAAATCAATTGCTCGAACCCCTCGTTGTTCTGAATCCCAACGACCTAAAATCGAACCATCACTTATTTGCCAGTACAAGAGTTGTCCAGATGCATCACCACTGAGTACGTATTTTTTGTCTTTACTCATGGCTGTGGAGAGCAGTTGTGACTCATGCTCGGCGAAATCCAGCTGATAGAAACAATTCTGTGGATCATCTATTAATTGGTGGTAGGTAGTGACCGCCAATTCATCGGCAAAGCCAGAGACCTTACAAGCTTCGTAGGCTAGTCTTAGTGCAATGGTCGGATTAACTGTTGCTTGTTGGAGGGCAATTGCACTCAATCGCGAGGTGTTCGCTTGTCGCACTGCCTGCTGTTCAAAAGCTTCTGCCCTGTTTTTTTCTTCCACTGCTTGAGCTGCTTGCCGACGAGCTTCGTCCCGTGCCTCGATTTCGGCTTCAGCCAACTCATCCGCTCGTTGCCTAGCAATTCTTGCTCTATCCCCTGCTGCTTCCGCTTCCTGTTGAGCCAAGACGGCTCGCTGCCGATCACGCTCTGCTCTTGCTGCCGCTGCGGTAGCCTGTTCCGCTTGTAATTCAGCTTCTATCTGCGCATCAATCTGCTTGACCAATGCGCTGTCTGCCTCCAGTCGCATACTATCCGCAAGAACCCTTTGCTCGTCAGCCTTGATCCGCTCTTCTAAAGCCATTTGTCTATCAGCTTCAGCAGCCTTCGCCGCTTGATTGGCTCGTTGTCCCTGGATAATTGCGGCGATACTAGTCACAGACAGAATTGCGATAATCAACGCAATGATTACGCGGCGGCGGCGGCGGGCACGCTTCAAACCTGCCTTTGCTTTTTCAATCCAGACCAGCTCTTCCCGTTCGATATTTATACTAGCTAGATAGGGCTGGATATAATCAACATCATCCTGCGTCAGCTTTACTCCTCGGACTTTATAGTCTTGATAGTGTTCACGCACATAGCGTTCTACCTTGCGACGCGTACGCGCCTCAACACTGGCCTTATCAAAGACCTGTCGGGCTATAGTGTCATGTATGAGTTCGTAAGGCATGGACGCTAGGGTTGAAGTTGGTTGCTATGGAACGAAACGCTATCTCAAAACTAAATTATCAATCTTTCTTATCCCTCTCTAGACTAAGTCTCCTCGGCGAATCGACGTAGGAGTTTAATTCGTTCAAATTCGGAGAGACAGAAGGCCAGATCAGCAGCACTTAACTGGCGATTGCGAGGCATATCCTCAATGATTTCCTCTGGGTCGCGGCTGCGCTTTGTACCATCCTCGGTAACCAGTGTAAACAATACCTCAAGCGGCAGGCCTTGCGGTTGCTTTACTCCCCGCCGGCGTAGTCCTTCCTCTATCTCTTCCATTTGCTCATCGAGAAACTCAGATAGTACATTCTGCATTGGACCTACTTGCTGAACCAGAGCAGGATCAAAGGTGACTTGAGTAGGATTGACGGTGTTTTGCCGTTCCAGGTCTCTGCGCCACAGACGATCCATATAGACTTGCAGGTTAGTTAGGTCAATCCCTTCCCGCGGATTCCGCAGGTTATCTAGGATCATCCCCACAGTCTCTTTCGTTTCCGTAAGCTTGATACCACCATATCGGCAAGTCCCCAGCACTACTTTACTCAGGTTGCGATCATTCATCTTTTCAATCCGAAGACGGTTATCGAAAAGTGGTGGCACGATCTTCTCAAACTCGGAGAGATAAGCAATATATTCCTCTCGAATAATGAGTAGAATTTTACAGTGCAGGCCAGCTTGTAGCAAGGTGCTGATAGTTTGATGAAACTTCTCCTGCTCCCCCTCGGTGCCCATAATGTACAGCTCTTCAAACTGGTCGAAGATCAAATAAACCGGGCGATAGGATTCCAGATACAGTTCTTTGATCCGGTGTCGAAGCAGTGTATCCTCATCCCACTTCGTCTGGCTGTGGCGGTTAACTTCCCGCAACAACGAACGATTGAGATTACTACCCCGACGGACAAAAATGGGGAGCCAATCTGTGGTCTGGAAGCGGTTCGCTAATCCACAATTGACAATACTCGTCTTCCCGGTACCGGAAGCACCATATAGCAGCACCAAATTAGAGGCATGCACCGCATTGTATAGCTGCGCCGTTTCCTTACTGCGGCCAAAGAAGCGGTCTTTATCGTCTTTCTCGTAAGAGTCGAGAAACTTAAATGGATTCTTAATCATTGGGCTAGGTCATTTTTGCACAGTAAATACTGGTCGTACAAAATCTGGAATACTCTCGGGCTCTCGTCACTTCCGGTATCTTCATCCAGGCCAAAGTCCATCCCAAAGTCGTCACCGAAGTCGTCTTCCGAAAGGTTACGGCCTTCGGTAAAATCGTCCTGGGTCATACCCGTATTAATCTGATCATCCTCGTTGTCTAAGGCATGGAAGAAGCTATGCTCAATAGCGGTATAGACCAGTTTTTCGCCATCTTCCCAGCCCATCAAAAAGATGTGGGCTAAGCGATCTTGTTCCGTTGTCTCACTCTTCTTGACGCGAACGAAGGTGTTCTTGTCTACAATAAAGGGCGACAGGTTCAGTGATTTATCCAGGTTCTTTTCATTTGAAACCATTACCACGGAAGAACTATCAGAATAATTTTCCTTGCGGCGGTAGGCCTGATCCTGATAGAGGTTCAAACCCGTGCCTTGGGTTGCATTCAGAGGTCCCATATCAAGCTCATAAGCCAAAGGCTCAAAGCGAGGTTTATCGATTGAAACGTTGCGAACGGTGAGCAAGCGATAGCGGGCCAAGAAGGCCGCCGAACGCAGCACAATGGAGACTGCCTGCTCTGTACGCATACAAAGCTTGTCGAGATCAGCCGAAGGAGGATCGGACTTTATCTTGCCGCGTAAGTCTTGCAAAAACTGATGCGCTTTCGCTAGCGGGCTTTCTGCATTTCCAAGGTCCTCGGCGAGCATGGCAAATTCCCCGATGAAGGGAATTCCCGCTTTATCCACTGCCGAGTATAAGGCTGGAATCTGCGCAAGAAAATCAAAGGTCTCAAAGTCAGATTTATTGAGCCCAAGATGCGACCACTCGGCCTTCTGTTCACTTAGTCGCGTTTGTTCCCAAAGGTCAGACAGCAAGATGTAGTACAACAACTCGCTGGTTATCATGTAGGTACTCAACAGGTGCTCCAGACGTTCCACATTCGGCTTATCATAGAACCGCAGTAGACGAATCTGAGAACCAATCGGCCACGGGAAGTTCTCAATCACCAACCACGGGAAATGCTTAGAGTCTTTCTTGACGGTCTCCTCCCCTCTTTGTTCCACCATCTGAGAGTAAATGTCCGGATTGTACTTGCACATTTCATCCAACACCAGAACGATGTAGCGGTTAGCCGTAAAGCTCTTACCGATGTACTGAATCATATCCTGCGGCAATCCAACCGGTCGGAAGAATGGTAGTTTCCACGAAAGAATGTCCTGTTCTTTGTCTTTCTGCACGTATAGGCCCCAAGGCATATCCATGCTGCTGTCCAGATCCGAAGCACCCACCCAGGAGGCGTCGCGCATGACCACCTCTACACTTTTGCTGTACTTAGTTTCCAGATACGCCTGGGCCATTTTGAAGGACTGCTCAATGGTGCGTCGATTCGCTAAGGCTTCGTAGAATTGCTGGCTGAACTCCATCGCCTTGCGGTCCTCAATGGGTACTGCAGTAGCAATCACGGCTGGCACACCGGCATCCAACAAGCCTTGTACCTGACCTTTCGTAGAGCAACCATTCAGAAAGACGAGTTGTAGTCCTTCTTGTTCACCCATCAGTTTAGCTAAACCATCCGCATTGCCGGAGCCAGCTTCCAGTTCCAATTTGGTACCCGCAGCATGACCAGCATAGTGGTAAATGGCTATCCGATCTTTGTTTTTGGTGAAGGCCGCAAAGATGTCTTTCACCTGCGCACTTTCCTCCCGGATAAGCTTGAGGTATTCTTTGCGGTCTAGCTCTTCGAGCGCACCATACAATCGCCTACTTTCCTCCTTGAGGAGCCCCAGATGCGCGTCTGGATCGTTGGCGAAGGTGAGAAAAATGATGGGTGTCATGACTATCAGTGAATTTTAAGCGTTTTCGAATATGATTAAAATAAATCGGGAGCAATTTTTACCAACTCTTCCGAAGATAAACGATAAGCGCCAGCATTCTCCCAGAAGTAATCAGCCAGCAAGAATTGAAATACTACACAATCTGATTTCTCCGCCGTACGATATGTCCCTGCCACAGTTTCAAGGAAGGGGGTATTTCCAGTATTCACATGACCAACAAAACCATAGTAGTCGTAATCACCAATACTGGGAAAAACAAATTTCTGGAGTTTCTTCTGTCCAATGGTCAACAACACCAAAGCATCGTCAATCGGGCTGCTAATCAGTACCATGTCCGCTTTGGGAGTGACGCGCAATCGATAGCCGGGCCACGTCAGCTGATCGCTGCTTGAGCCATCCCATCCTATGCGCTTAAAGACCGGATAGGACGCTCGATTATCAAGCCGAACATACATCTCACGCTGATCGGGCACCAGGCTGATCTTCCCAAAACTACTGGAATAGGTATGTTCAACCAGCTTAGTGGCATTTGTCAAATCTGGTTTCAAGGCATAAAATTGCAGTCTGGCAATGGCTGTTAATGATGCCTGCGCCGGGGTGCAAGCCACTGTGATAGAGCCAGCCTTGAGGTTGAAAACAGCATCAACAATGCGCCAGCCAACAGGAGCTGCCCAGGATATATCTTGTTCTCGGGACAACAATCCTTCTCCGGAATCAAGCAGCCAATATCCCTCATCCCCCTCACCCTGGATCAAGGTGGTTTCGGCACAGCTTACCGCTAAATCATCGTAGGCCCAATAGTCATCCCTCGGTATCCATAGGGTTTTCACCCATTCCTTAATACCCGTTTTCCAATCAAAGGAGTTAGCACCAACGGGTCCCCGCCCACGAAAGCACACAATAGACTCCGTTATTGGGTTTATCGCAAACTGATTGACCTGCGTTTGTTGATCTATCCGCCGGATAATATTCGGAAACGGAAGTAAGGAAGTACCTTCCGAACCTCGTTCTGGTAAACTTTCTCTCCATTCATAAATCACTAACTCTTCTTCCCCCTGTAAGACAAAATGCTTAGCTCGCTGGGGATGGCCGTAATACTGCGGATGAGCACCAGGAATTCGATCTCCCAGGCGCTGCGGTTCGATAGATAGGTCACGTTCGACACGAAGAACTTCCGTCATCAAGCGAGAACTCCATCCTCCATCTGAATAACTACTGTACACTTGTCCAAGCAAGAGGTAATTATCCGGACCGGCAAAAGAGATGGAGCGGTACGAAAAGCTCTCGGATAAAGCCGGGAAAGACCAACTCTTTACGGGCCTTCCACCGGGCAAGGATATCACCCACAATTTGTCTTCGGTAATCAAATAGAGTTGCCGGTAACGGGGATGAAAACACATATCTACTACCTGCACCTCCTCATCTGTCAGTTGAGTGCTCCATTGTTGATCGCCCTGCGCAGAAAGCTCGATAATCCGACCTCCTGCTAAAGCTACTGTAATTCCATAACCTCCGGGGCCAACCTCAGAGGCCACAAAGGCCGTTACTTCTTCTTCAAAAGTTGCTAGTTCGTGCACAACTTCCCCTTTCCAATTAACATGGATAAGCTGATTAGCACAAGTTAACACCAGGAGCCCCTGATTTTCCGGTAGCTTTTGTATCCTCCTATTCTGCCCCAATAATTGACCGCAAGTAAACGACTTGATTTGTGCCGGTCGCAGGGCTAACTCCCACAGTAGCTCGCCGGTTTGATTAGTCATAATGAGACTAGCATTTCGTAATTCGACTTTACCTCTTTGCGGTAGCAGAAGAGTATTCTCCATGGAGGAAGGTCCGCCATACTCCCAATCCTTTCCATAAAAAGAATAGGTAGGATTCGCCATCAAGTCACTAATAAGATTGATCGCACTTTCTGTCGGTTCTAGCGCTCGGGCTTTCATCGCCAAATTTAAAGCCACCGTTGGATCCTCCACCATTATTTCCCGACCTTTGGCGGCTAGTGCAATGGAACGGGCTTTCCGGGCGGAGGCCTGGGCCAAGCTTTGCTGCCTGGCGGCTTCCCTGGCATTCTTGTCGGCTAATAATTGCGCCAGTTCAGCTGCCAATTGCCGACTTCGAGCAGTATCACGCGCCACTTGGGCTTCCCGCAATGATGCCTGCAACAGGGCTTCCTTTTGCACTAGAGAATCAGCTTTGGAATCGGCATCCTGCTGTGCCAGGACTGCAGTTTTTCGCTCTTGTTCAGCGATGCGTGATTGATATAGGGCCACTACAGAGATCAGGCCAAGAATGAAAATAATAGCGGCGATAATAATACGACGTTTCCGCTCTTGACGACGGAGCGCAGCACGGCTATCAGACAAAAAACGCTGCTCGTCATCGGTTACATTAATCTGCGCCAGGTAAGGTCCGATATAATCCAAATCATCCTGGGTCAGCTGTACTCCTCGTTCCTGATAAGCCTCATGATGCTCCCGCACATACCGCTCCACCTTGCGCCGGGTACGCGCTTCCGTGCTGGCCTTTTCGTAGACCTGCTTGGCAATGGTATCATGTGCGAGTTCGTAGGACATGGGTTTTGTTAGTTGGTTAGTTGGTTAGTTGGTTAGTTG
>ENA-UENT01000593-UENT01000593.1-marine-metagenome-genome-assembly--contig:-NODE-593-length-19377-cov-3.106907_pt1 | contig 19377 bp, 16 predicted proteins | sample MGYA00237879_ERZ529330 | MGnify/ENA primary metagenome ERZ529330 (study PRJEB26372, sample SAMN05368345) | marine metagenome | biome: cultured habitat; feature: ocean water; material: water; isolation... | reverse complement strand
AGCAGCTAGTAATCCGACGGTCGAATTATCAAAAATCAAATTACCCAGGAGAAAGACGCAGTAAATAAGGAGTATGCCATAAAAAGTAGAAAGGAATCTTCCGAGCAAGGCATGCTTTGTAAGGTAAGAGACTTCAAAACCTAGCTTTTCTGATAGGAATATAAGTCCACCCAGCTGAAACCCATAGGCTCTAGTGTTCCAAAACCTGTAAGGAAGATCTTGACCTGCCTCGCCACCCCAATGATGGACATAATCAGCCGCTAAGGCAATATGCTGAAACTCATCCGGTTCCAAAACTACGCCATCTGAGCGATCAATATTACCCCAAAATATGCCTGGAATCCTGAGGGCTAATCCGATCAGGAGAATCAGGCCCAGATAAATATGAAGCCGCTGCATTAACCTTCAGTCGAAAATAGGCTAGCCGATTTGCGTTTGCAATATTCGTAGGTATCGACTTGTGCTCTGTGAACGGCTTCTCCCTTGCCAGCTTTCTTATACGGATTATCCTGCTTAGCATTAATGATCCGAGCTTTCGAATTATCAGCTAATTGCAGGTCGATGATTTCACGGATTTCTGTGAAGAGATCTTCATCATTGATGGGGAAGGCCACTTCAACTCTACGATAGAGGTTGCGAGTCATCCAGTCAGCGGAAGCCACATACATTTTTTCCTGCCCGCCGTTTCCAAAGATATACACCCGGGCGTGTTCCAGAAATCGATCTACTATACTGATGACTTCGATGTTATCACTCAGTCCTTTTACACCAGGTCGTAGACAGCAAATGCCCCTAATGATTAACTTGATCTTGACACCGGCTTGACTAGCAGCATACAGGCGATCAATCATGAGACTATTTTCCAAGCTGTTCATCTTCAAGACCATGTATGCTTCCTTACCAGTTTGAGCTAGATCAATCTCTTGCTGAATGAATTCCTCGAATTTCTGACGGAGCGTGAAGGGGGCTACCAATATATGTTTGGTGTTGGGAACCAGCACCTTTCTTTCCAGTAGGTCAAATACTTGGTTGACTTCTTTACCTAACTTTTGCTTCGCGGTTAATAGGGCGTGGTCACAGTATATCCTGGCCGTTTTTTCATTGAAGTTACCAGTACCCAAATAGGCATAGTGTCTTCGTTTTTCGCCCTCCATACGATCTATCAAAAGCAACTTCGTGTGTACCTTTATTCCTGGATAGCTATAGAATACCTTTGCCCCTGCTTTTTCCAATTCTTTTCCCCAAAACAGATTCGATGCTTCATCAAATCTAGCTTTAGCTTCGATAAATGCTACAACTTCTTTTCCTTGTTCACAGGCTTCCATTAAGGCCGTTACAACCGCAGATTTTGAGGCAACCCGATACAAAGTGGCCTTGATGGTAACCACATCAGGATCAAGTGCAGCCTCGTGAATCAGGGCTGGGACATAATCGTACTTGTGGTATGGGAAATGCAGTAATTGATCCTTCTCCCTAATTACTTCCAAAAGAGAATCCGCTCCCTCAAAGACGGGATGGGGAAGTGGCGGCAAGGCCGGGTAATGTAGCGCTGAATTATTGGTGGGGTCAGGAAATCCAAAGAAGTCATTGAAGTTGTGATATCTGGCACCAGGAATAAGGTCGTTTTTGCTGAGTTTAAACAGCTTTTTCATACGTTGCAATACCTCAGTGGGCATACTACTATCATAAAGAAAACGAGTAGGCAGGCCAACATTCCGTTCATCCAAGCCTTGTTTGATCTTTTCCAGTAGATCACCAGCATATTCGTCCTCTATATACATCTCAGCATCCCGAGACATTTTGATTGCATGTATGCTTTCTACCGGAAGATCAAACCATTCCTGGCAGTGATTTCGAATTACATCGTCCAGAAAAGTGATGTGATACGGGGCTCCTGCGCTAGGGAAGGTGATAAATCGACTTAACTCCTGGCTAGGAATCTCAATTAAGCCTAACTTTTCCTCCTCCTTAAAACTAACAATAAAGTAGAGGTGCTTATTCTTCAAAAAAGGCGCTTCTTCACCGGATTCAATGTAGCTGGGATGGACCAGAGGGTAGACTTTTTCGAAGAAGTACTGTCGAGAAAAAGCCTGATGTTCAGGTAAAAAATCTTCTTGTTGAATCAAGTGTATTCCCAATCTCTCCAGGGAAGGAAGGATATCTGATCTAAAAACTTGACCGAAAGTTTCTTGCTGTTCCTGTACAATTTTTCGGATCTGTTTTAGCTCTTTTTTGGGCTTGACCTTCAACGCCTTTCTAGTCGGTTTCCTCAATTCTTTGAAACTTCTCAAGGACGCAACCCGCACGCGGAAGAATTCATCTAAGTTAGAACTATATATGGCTAAGAACTTCAAGCGTTCCAAGATCGGAACGCTGAAATCCTGTGCTTCTTGCAATACTCTGTGATTAAATGACAACCAGCTAATATCCCTGCTGACGTATTTGGAAATATCTTTCTCTTTCTCCATTGTCTTCGTTTTGGACCACGAAAACTAGGGCTTTAGCCTGGTAAAGCAATATTTTTATTGTTAATTCGATGTTAATTTTAAGACTGCTTGATGTTAGCTTAAAAATTGGTTGGGCAACCATAGCCTTTGTTGCCAAAGGAACCAACTTCTCCTAGATTGAAGGATAAGGTAACCATGCCGAAATAATACCAATCACTAAATCTTCCTCCACGGCGATAGACTACATCAGCATCATCAGGGTCTGCAATAAGAGGGTTGCTTAATCGAGCAGCTAACTCGCCATTGCCTTCGAAGATGTCTAAGTAATTGATTTCATTGCCACTGACATCGTCGAGGTAATCAGTGAACAATCTACGACCTACAAATTCAAAACCAATTGTAATTCGATTGCTAAAGATAAACTTCAACCCACCGCCAACTGGAACAGCAGCCTGCGCCAGTCGATATGGCTCTTCATAACCAGGCAAGCCTTGACCCTCAGTACCAATAGGTTGTAAATCAATGAATTCTCCATCCAGTTCTGTTTCGGGGTTGAAATAGTAAACGGCGACTCCTCCGGTAATGTAAGGCACAATCTGGATGCCGTTTTCATCTCCAATCCGAACAAAGTTATATTCCCCAGTTAAGGCAATATCTGTAATGGCCGTACGGAAACTTAAGCCGCGAACACCATCTCTATCTCTGACTAGGGAATCATCTCCCGTCAGTTCCCCTTGAGTGATACCCACCCGTAAGGAAAAAGGTTTACTGATGTTGAAACGGCCAAATAGGCCATAGGCAGGGTTAAGCTCCTGGAAGTATACTCCAAATTCTTCTGGTGATAGGTCGCCACTGTATAAGGAGGTTCCACCAGCAAGACCAAGCTCTGCAAATTGTGCGGAAGAAAAGGAATAAGTAAAAAATAGAACGACAGCTAATAGGAGGGGCTTTTTCATAGAAATGAGATTATGGTGTGAATTATGAAAGTTGACAATTTGCATTAAAATACGCAACTATTCCACATAGGGTTACTGTAGCCGCTTTAAAATTAGGATTTTTAACAGGTTTCTGTGCTGGCTGTTAAACGATTACATTAATCAGACCGTTTTTAAGGCAAGAATTACTTTTTTTGCAGAATTATTGTCTATTGTCCGAAAACGTAGAGCTTGTTGAAAATTTATTCAAACTGAGAATCAGCAATTTAGTGTATTAGTTAACAGTCAATAATGGAACTTCGTGGATTAAATGACGAGATTAACCGGATGATATTTGCTAAAGTGTTGGTTTTCAAAGTAGAATTCAAACATGTTCTTTAAAGCTAAGCGAAAATATGGGGATGCGAAGAGGCCGAAATCAAGGCGATAAGGAGCCCGTAAAGTTAAGTAAGGATAAGCTAAGGAGGGCACTACATATATTCCAATATGTTCTGCCGTATAAATGGGCATTTATCTTTGGAATGATCTTTTTATCTGCTGGCAGTTTGATTTTCTTGGGAATTATGAAGGTTCCTGGAGAGATTTTTAATGTGATTTCTGGAGAATCTTCTTACGGTCTAAGCTTAAATCAGCTGTTTGTGGTCATCATCGGTTTGCTGGCCTTGCAGAGTTTGCTTTCCTACTTCAGGGTACAATTATTTGCTGTCGTTAGCGAAAAAAGTATGGCCTTGCTAAGGAAAGAGTTATATCAAAAGATGATTTCGCTTTCCATCACCTTTTTTGAGGTAAGACGGGTGGGGGAACTCACTAGCCGAATTACCAATGATGTCACGCAAGTTCAAGGTGTGGTGTCCGTTACCTTGGCGGAATTTATTCGTCAGATCATCATCCTGATAGGAGGCGTTTTTTATTGTCTTTACCATGCCTCGTCTGGCCCTGATCATACTGGCTACCTTCCCTGTAGTTGTGGTAGGAGCTATGTTTTTTGGTCGTTATCTACGAAAGCTGATGCGAGAAAGGCAGGATCAGCTGGCCCAAACTAATGTTGTAGTAGAGGAGACCATGCAAAGCATTCAAACCGTGAAAGCCTATACCAATGAATGGTATGAGCTCAAGCGATATGTCAAGAACTTGAATGAAGCAGTCCGGGTTTCATTACGTGCAGCCCATGTGAGAGGGCTTTTTGCCTCCTTTGTGATTTTGGTCATGTTTGGTGCCTTATTCTTCATTATGTGGAAGGCAGCGCAAATGGTACAAGCCGGAGATCTGCCTAAAGGCGGGCTGGTGGATTTCGTAGTGTTTACTGGAATCATTGGTGGAGCTATCGCAAGTTTAGGTAATTTCTATACCGCTATTGTGTCAGCTGTTGGCGCTACGGAACGAATCTTAGAAATTCTAGACATGGATGGAGAATTAGAGGTGGACGTAGAGCGTAGGGCTTCATCTCTGAAGCTTCACGGGGAAGTCGAGTATCGAAATGTACACTTTTCATATCCGACGAGGAAAGATATTCAGGTACTGAAAGACGTGAATTTTGTCATTGAGCCCGGAAAGAAGATTGCATTGGTTGGCGCAAGTGGTTCCGGTAAATCGACTATCGTACAACTGTTGTTGCGATTTTATGATCTGGATGATGGACATATCTTTGTAGATGGGAAAGAAATTGCCGAATATAATATCTTGGATTATCGGCAGGAAATGGCGATAGTGCCACAGGAGGTGTTACTTTTCGGAGGGACTATAAAGGAAAACATCTTGTATGGCAAGCCAGATGCTAGCTCAGAAGAGGTGGAGGAAGCTGCAAAAATGGCCAATGCTTGGGAGTTTATCAATGGGTTCCCGGAAGGTCTGGAGACCATAGTTGGGGAAAGAGGTGTGAAGTTGTCGGGAGGGCAGCGTCAACGGATTGCCATAGCCCGCGCCATTCTCAAGGACCCAGCCATCCTTTTGCTAGATGAAGCCACGTCCTCTCTAGATGCCGAATCTGAAAAAGTAGTGCAAGATGCGCTCAATCAGTTGATGGAAGGCCGGACCTCGATCATCATTGCTCACCGCTTATCCACTATTAGGGATGTAGATCAAATTTATGTGATTGAAGACGGCCGTATTGTTGAACAAGGCACTCATGCCGAACTTTCAATAATGGAGGAAGGCGCCTACAATGCCTTAGCGAAACTACAATTCGAATCTGCAGAGTAAGGACATGAAAATAGAAAGCAAAGTATCCTTAAAAGAATATAATAGTTTTCAGATCAATGCGGAAGCGGAGACCCTAGTTCGCGTCAAAGATGTCTCTGATGCTCAATTCATTATTGAACAATTCAGGAATAGGCCTAAATTCGTATTAGGTGGCGGAAGCAATTGTCTTCTAGTAAATGATTCCATCTCCAATTTGATTATAAAGAATGAAATTGAGGGGATTGAGGTGTTAAATCAGGAAAGTTGCCTGACCACAATTAAGGTGGGAGGAGGAGAGAATTGGCATCAATTGGTGCTTTGGTGTGTTGAAAGAAACCTAGGTGGAATTGAAAATTTGTCTCTGATTCCAGGAACGGTCGGAGCGGCACCGATACAGAACATCGGGGCCTATGGCGTAGAACTTAAGGATGTATTTAAGGAGTTGGAGGCCGTAAATTTGGAAACAGGAGAGATACTGCGATTCAATAAAGAAGAATGCCAATTTGGCTACCGATCCAGTATTTTTAAGACAGAACTCAAGGGGAAAGTTCTCATTACCCACGTATATCTTACCCTTAAGCATTGCGAACATACCATAAACACAAGCTACGGAGCCATTAATGGGTACCTAGAGAAGCAGGGAATACAGGAGCCAACCATAAAGGATGTAAGTGAAGCTGTTGTTGCTATTCGTAACTCAAAGTTGCCTAATCCTCAGGAGATGGGAAACGCTGGAAGCTTTTTTAAGAACCCTGAGATACCGAAAGACCAATTCGAGGACCTAAAAGAGCAATTTCCTAATATTGTACATTACCCAGGGTCCAATGGATTGATTAAGGTCCCAGCGGGTTGGCTGATTGATCAATGTGGCTGGAAAGGGAAGCGGTGTGGAGAAGTGGGATGTTACGCACAGCAAGCTTTGGTGATTGTAAATTACGGTGAGGCTACTGGACAAGAAATCTTGGAGCATGCCCAGCGGGTATCTGCTTCAGTGTTCGATACTTTTGGTATACAGCTTACTCCTGAGGTTAATATAATTAGGGCATGAGTAAAAAGAAAACGAATGCGTTGCGTTTACTGGATCAACTAGGTATGTCCTATGAGCTACTCACTTATGATTACGATCCAGAACATCAGAGTTTAGAAAAAGTAGCAGGTGAAAATCAATTGGACCCAGGACAAATCTTTAAAACACTTGTCTGCAAGGGGGATAAGACTGGGCCCATAGTGGCCGTTTTGCCCGCAAATAAACATCTCAACCTTAAGCGGTTGGCGCAGAATAGTGGTAATAAGAAGGCTGCTATGGTGCCAATGAAAGCTCTCCAAGGGTTGACGGGCTACATCAGAGGAGGATGCTCTCCCCTCGGCATGAAAAAGAAACTGCCCACCTATATCGCTTTTGAGGCAAAGCAGGTGGCAAAGATGTTTGTGAATGCCGGTCAACGTGGCTTCCTATTCGGAATTTCACCGGAGCAATTGATTGTAGCAGCAGAGGCTGAATGGGCAGACGTCGCTGAAGCAATGCCCACTTGAATAGATCTCGTATGACCAAACTATATGAACTGCCCGGTCCGCGTTCCCTACAGCTGTCCCTTTATCCAATCCATAGCCTCCTTCGTTGAAGCAAAAGTCTGATTCGCTTCTTGCAATTCTGTAGCGCCATGACTGGTAGTTACTGCGAGGGTGTACATACCTGCGGCATTAGCTGACTTGATGCCAGCTACTGAATCTTCAATAGCAACCGCTTTTCCTGGATCGATACCAATATTATTCGCAGCTAGCAGATAGGGATCAGGCTTGGGTTTTAAGTTAGGCATTACATGATCGGCATGCACTATGCTGCGGAAGAGGTGGGAAATCGGTTGCGCGGAAAATACGGCCTCTACATCGGTGGCACTACTAGAGGTAGCTAAAGCAATAGGCAGTTTACTGCTGAAAAAGGTTAAGCCTTCCAGGACCCCAGGGAAAAGTTGTAAGTCTTTTGCTACCAGCGCATAGTAGGCTTCTCTTTTTAATCTTTGCAGTTCCGGGACTTCTAATGCTAGCCCATGGTTGGCAATAACGTATTCAGCTAGGAGCCGATCAGATTTACCAATCCATTGCTCGAACCATTCCCAATCGAAGCTTAATCCTCGCGCTTTCAATACCTCGAGCCAGGCCTGTCCATGCAAAGGCTCGGAGTCTACTAAGGTGCCATCTAAATCAAATACGATCCCTTCAATCTCCATTTTTTCCGCAAAGAAACATATTCCCTGTAGATAATCGCTACATTAGGAGATTAAATGAAGGTAAAATTGAACACCACTAATCTAGCAAACGGTATGAACAAAACACTGCTCCTGCTAATAGTAAGCGGCTTGTGCTTGTGCGGCTGCCAAGAGTCTCCAGAACAACAAGGTAAAGAAGAAGTTTTAATCATGGGCGGAGGGCTAATGGGAAGTTCCACAGCCTGGCAATTGTCCAAACAAGGGTTCCTGGTTCGGCTTATTGAAAAACAGGATTCCATTTACACAGAAGGTTCGAGCTACGGCGAGGCTAGGATTGCGCGCAGCAACAATAGAGGAAATGATATTTGGTCTTATTTGCACAATCGATCCGTAAAGGAGGTACAAGAATTGATTGACTTTCTGAACAAAGGAGAGGTAGAGCCTTCCCATGCCATGGAAGATATATATACTACTTCACCGGTGACCTATGTAGGAAGAATCGGTATTTATGATCGATTAATGGCTTCTTTACAAAGACAAGAGGTAAAGTATGATATTGCAGCTACTCCCAAAGAAGGCCAGGAACTATATGATGTTATTTTACCGGATAGTGTATTGATGCAGCGAGAGTACAATTTACATTCAGGCACCATCAATCCGCGGGCATTGATTGAAAAGTTGCACAAGGCGATTAGGAAGAATGGTGGGCAGGTGGATTATGGAACAAAAATACAGAACCTAAAATACGATACTGCGTCGCAGGTTTACCAATTGAGTGTGGTGAAGAACGGAAAGACACAGTCCATAATTGCTCAAAAGGTAGTTTCTGCTTTGGGACCCTATACAAGTACTCTTTTGCGCGATGTAGCTCCCTATTTTGACACTTTGATCTCTCCACAACGTGTCTTTTTGGCTTTTTTTCGAGTAGATCCTAAGGTTTACCAAAGCCTGTCTGAAGAGCAACAACAGAAGTTGCGGCAATTTTATCCAGTAATCAATAGTTCCAAAGGTACCAGGGCGGGTAGCTTCTTTTCCATGATTGAATATGATGATTCAGCAGGGAATCCTATCATTAAGATTGGGGGACATTTCCAGCGATCTGATATCGAAAACCTAGACCAGGTCTGGCAGAAAGAACTTGATCAAACAGAAATAGATTGGAGTCTTAGCAGTACCGCCCGCTACTTTCAGATGCTAGATTTGCCCATTAAAGAAGAGGATATCCAATGGGTGAAGGGGTATTCCTGTGTATACTCTCTGACTGCCACAGAGGTCCCAATTGTTAGCCCAATTATTGGCCCTGATCGCACGCCTAAGACCGACTTTGTGGTGTTGGGGGGAATGTCAGGGGTCGGAGCGAAAGGGGCTATGAGTTATGGCCTCATTGCCGCCGACTTGTTGACGAATCGAGAAGAGCAAGACAGCATGTACACCGTAGTCAAAAAAGCCCTAGGTTTTGAAAGATTATTGCAAGACGTATATTAATGGGATAATCTTATCTTGGCGAACCAAATAGTAAGATTATTCTATGCTAACAGGATTAGAAAGTTTTCAGGTCCAAGTGGAGGTACCTGTACAATGGGGCGATATGGATGCCGCTGGACATGTCAATAATGTTATCTATCTCAGATGGTGTGAATCGGCAAGGATTACCTACTTTGAGAAGATTGATATCGACCTTAGCTTTAGGGATGGCGTTGGACCTATTCTAGGTTGGCAGGATTGCAAGTACATTTTTCCAATGACTTACCCAGATCGAGCTTTAATCGGTATTAAAGTCGAGGAAATTCGAGAAGACCGGTTTTTGATGCTCGCTCATATTTATAGCCAAAAACATGAACGCCTGGCCATCATCAGTAAGCAAGCCATCGTCCCGTATGATTATGGCCAATTAGCTAAAGCTCCCATTCCCGAGAACTGGCTGACCAACATCAAAGCGGTAGAAGGTTGGGCATAAGTACGTAAATAGCACTATTATAAAAGCAAAAAATGGGAGGACTGAATACAATCCCTTAAATTTGTTTACGCGGGCTAAAGCTTTCGCATCGATATTAAAACACAACGAAATGAAAAATCAAAACAAGACAAGAAGAACTTTTCTTAAAACGTCAGCCGTTGGCGCCTTGGGCCTGAGCTTGCCTTTGTCGGCCAAGAGCTACAACCGCATCATTGGGGCAAATGAACGGGTCAACTTTGCGGTAGCCGGCATCAACGGGCGTGGCAATGCACATATTCGTGCCATTAATGCCTGTAAAGACGCCGAAGTCACATACCTATGTGATGTGGACACCCGGACTTATGCTAAGTCCAAAAAGCTAATGAACAAACTGGGAATGGATACGAAGATCGGAGAAGAAAACGATTTTCGTAAGATCCTTGAAGATAAGGATGTTGATGCGGTAAGTATCGCAACGCCTGATCACCTCCATGCTGCTCAAGGAATATGGGCTTTAGCTGCTGGCAAGCACGTTTATGTAGAAAAGCCTTGTAGTCACAATCCCAAGGAAGGAGAACTTTTAGTTCAAGCTCAGCGGAAGTATGGCAAGATTTGTCAAATGGGTAATCAGCAGCGTTCTGCACCTACCTCCCAAATGGCTGTCCAAGATATCAAGGATGGCTTGATTGGTGAGGTCTATTATGGCAAAGCTTGGTACTCCAATAAGCGGGGACCTATCGGTAGAGGAAAGATTGACGCAATTCCAGAATGGTTAGATTGGGATCTCTGGCAAGGCGTAGCGCCAAGAAGAACCTTCAAAGATATCTATGTGCACTACAACTGGCACTGGTTCTGGCATTGGGGTACCGGTGAGGTGAATAACAATGGTGCGCATGAAATTGACGTTTGCCGCTGGGCTTTGGGAGTAGATTATCCAGTTCGAGTGATTTCAGCGGGTGGCCGTTTCAATTATGAGGACGATTGGGAGTTTTATGATACGCAGAACGTGACTTTTGAATTTGAAGGTGGCAAGATGATCACTTGGGAAGGTCGTAGTTGCAATACTTTACCACACTACAATAGAGGTAGAGGGTCTACTATTCACGGTTCGGAAGGTTCCATGATGTTGGATAGAAATATCTATGTTGCCTATGATAAGAATGGTAAGGTAATTAAAGAGGTAAAAGAAAAAGAGGTGAGCGCTACTACCAACACCGTCGGGGTAGGTGGCTTGGATGTCTATCATATGGATAATTTCCTGGGTGCCATTCGCGAAGGAAAAGCCCAGAATTCTCCAATTGATGAAGGACACAAAAGTGTTCTACTTTGCCACTTAGGAAATATGGCTCAAGAAACGGGCAAAGCGCTTGAAATCGACCCTAATACAGGACAAGTACTCAACAGTAAGAAGGCCATGAGAATGTGGGGTAGAGAGTATGAGCCAGGTTGGGAACTCAAAGTATAATCAAGAATTTGATTAAGAATAAAGCTTAAATATCAAGAATCTTGGTATGTGAGAAGGTGGAGCAGAATCCTCTGTTCCACTTTCTAATTTTTCTCCACTTATATACATTTCTAAAGTTTTTCATGAGAATATTTCGTAAAGGAGCTGTTGCTCTCCTTGAACATGAGGGGCAGTGGTATCAGTCCAAACAATTGTGGAATGATCTGATCAGGCAGCCCCATCTGTATAAGCGACTCAAGTCGCAGTTATCTTTGTGGCGCCAAATTGATTTCCCTGATCTTACGGATATAGATGCGCCAATCGGAGAACAAGAGGTGTGGGCCTCTGGAGTAACTTATTTGCGCTCCAAGGCCGCTAGGATGGAAGAGTCTAAAGATGCCGGAGGTGGGGATTTCTACGATAGAGTGTATGATGCGGATCGACCTGAGCTATTCTTCAAGGCGCCGTACTATAAAGTGGTTGCACCTGGGGGTACGGTGAACATCCGGAGGGATTCGAATTGGAATGTCCCTGAACCAGAATTAACATTGTTGATTAGCCAGACGGGTACGATAGAAGGCTATACTTGTGGGAATGACATGAGCTCTCGTAGTATCGAAGGAGAAAATCCGCTATATCTGACCCAGGCCAAGGTTTATGATGGTAGCGCTGCCCTGGGGCCAGGAATATTAGTTCAAGAAGAACCACTAGACCGAGAAACTACAATTAAGCTGAGTATCATTCGGGGTGGGGAAGCGGTTTTTGAAGAATCCATAAAAGTGGCTCAAATCAAGCGTTCCTTTCAAGAGTTAGTGGAATATCTTTATCTTGCCTCCAGCTTTGAGAATGGCTGTTTCCTGATGACGGGAACTGGCATCATTCCACCTGACGAGTTTAGTTTGGTGGAACACGACGAGGTACAGATTTCAATAGATGGAATCGGGACATTGATCAATTATGTAGGAGTGCGATAGGAAGTCTGTATCAAGATATTTTTCTCAAAGAGAAGTTAATCTAAGTGAATCTGTGCTGGGGCTATACGAATAACTGGAGTTGCCCCAGACTCACACCATAAAATTTAACATTCAGCATGGCAATTACTGGTGCTCAGTTCATTGGAACAAAAAGATCAGCAGAAGGTACTACCTCATTCCAGGGAATTAACCCTGTGAACAATGAAAAATTGATAGTAGAATTTAAGGTTGCTACTACAGCGGAATTAGAACAAGCAGCGCAATTAGCGGAAGAAGCTTTTTCGGCCTATTCGAGAACTTCCGCGGAAGATCGAGCGCGTTTTTTAGATCAGATAGCAGATGAAATACTTGATCTAGGAGATGAACTTTTAGAGCGTTGTCACCAGGAGACGGCACTACCTTTAGGCCGCTTAACAGGGGAACGAGGCAGAACAATGGGGCAACTTAAACTCTTTGCGCAAGTGCTTCGAGAAGGGAGTTGGGTAGACGCTAGAATTGACTTGGCCATGCCTGAACGGAAGCCATTTCCACGAGCGGATGTTCGCCACATGCTTCGCCCATTGGGGCCAGTTGCAGTATTCGGCGCCAGCAATTTCCCGCTGGCCTTTTCCGTCGCTGGAGGAGATACCGCCTCAGCATTGGCGGCTGGTTGTCCGGTAGTTGTTAAAGGACACCCCGCACATCCTGGAACTTCAGAACTGGTGGCTTCAGCCATTATAGAGGCGGCTAAGAAAACAGGAATGCCAGAAGGTGTGTTTTCTCTGTTACAAGGAGCAGGCCATGAATTGGGAGGGAATTTGGTTAAGCACCCCTTGATCACAGCTGTTGGGTTTACGGGTTCTTTCAGAGGAGGTAAAGCTTTATTTGATCTTGCTAATCAGAGAGAAGTTCCAATTCCAGTTTACGCGGAAATGGGCAGCACCAATCCCGTCTTCATTTTACCAGGAGCACTGAAAGAAAGAGCAAACATCGCGGAAGGATTAGCCTCCTCGCTTACCTTAGGGGTGGGGCAGTTCTGCACGAATCCAGGCATAGTACTGATGGAGAAAGGGGAGGCTTCCAAAAGCTTTATGGATCGACTTGTTTCTGCGGTTGAGTCCATTGAGGCGGGAACCATGTTGACAGCTGGAATAAAGAATGCCTTTGAAAGAGGCATTGGGAATCTAATCAACACTGGTGTTGGAAAGGTGGCTTCTGGACCTGCTGCAAGTACTGCCAATGCGGTGCAGGCCCAGGTCTTTCAGACGAATTATTCTGCTTTGAAAAATAGCCCACAGCTGGCCGAAGAGGTATTTGGGCCTTCTAGCGTGATAGTGGAAGCAGAAGCACGGGAAGAGATTTTAGATGCGGCTAGAGAGCTAGAGGGACATCTGACAGCTACGGTCCATGCTACTGAAGAGGACCTACAAAACTACCAAGACCTTTTTGCTATCTTGGAGCGCAAGGTGGGGCGGATTATCATTAATGGATTTCCAACCGGTGTTGAAGTTTGCAATGCCATGGTTCATGGAGGTCCTTATCCGGCAACTACGGCTCCAGGAACTACCTCAGTAGGTACGAATGCTATAAAACGCTTTGCAAGACCAGTCTGCTATCAGGATTTTCCTCAATCCTTATTGCCAGCTGCTTTAAAAGACAACAACCCGGAAGATATTTGGCGACTGGTCAATGGAGCTTGGACAAATGAGGGGATCTAAAGCCCCTCAGACTTCAGCCCAGATCTGTCTATTGCTGACTAAGAATCCCGCCTTTACCGCGGTTCTTTTCAAATTTTGTGTGTAAGTTTGACGAATAGTGGCCTTGTTCCAAAGTTCTACTATTGTACTGTAAAAATTAATTGGGTATCTAGTACCATCTAGGTGTTTCACATCTGGTTACTAGTATCCCAGATTGGCAGCGGTCTTGTAGGCTAATGGATTGCTGATCTGCCTGATTTTTCAATTACAAAACGAAACATCACACAAATGAATAGGACTCCGTATTCCAGGTATGGGATTCGTCCAAGATGGGTTATAATTAGTTTTATTGCCATCTCTTTCCTGCTCTGGCAATGTCGCATGCAATCTATCGGAGGGCAAACAGCCCAGGTGGATTACAATTTTGACATTCGCCCCATTCTCTCAGATAAATGCTTTAAGTGTCATGGACCCGATGCCAATAAGCGAGAGTCCGGTCTACGCCTAGACACAGAGGCAGGTGCCTATGCTGCCTTGAAAGATCAGCCAGAACACTTTGCAATAGTCCCTGGTAACCTGAAGGCCTCAGAAGTCTACTCACGAATTACTACTCAGGATAGCAGCTTGATGATGCCACCTCCTGAATCCAACTTGGCGTTAAGCACAGAAGAAGTGGGACTACTGACGAAATGGATCAAGCAGGGAGCAGAATACAAGCCACATTGGGCCTTTATCCCTCCAAAGCCCGTTCCCGTTCCTCAGGTGGGGCGAGAAAGCTGGGCACAGAATGAAATTGACCATTTCATCCTTGCGGAGATGAATACGATTGGCCTTCAACCCAATGAAAAGGCAGGCAAACATATGCTTCTCAAGCGTCTAGCTTTTGACCTTACCGGCTTACCTCCAAGTCTGGATCTGCAGCAGCGATTTGCACAAGATGAAAGTCCAGATGCTTACGAAAAGGTGGTGGATGAGCTATTAGCTTCGAAGCACTACGGAGAGAAAATGGCCATCCCTTGGTTGGATGTAGCCCGTTATGCTGATAGTCACGGATATCAGGATGATGGTCTTAGAACCATGTGGCCCTGGAGGGATTGGGTGATACATGCTTTCAACGAAAACTATTCCTATGCAAAGTTCTTGACTTGGCAGCTTGCGGGGGACCTATTGCCAGAAACCAATAAGGAAACTTTACTGGCAACAGGATTCAATCGGAATCATAAGATTACGCAAGAGGGCGGGGTAATTGACGAGGAGTACCGAATCGAGTATGTTACTGACCGCACCAATACATTCGGTAAGGCTTTTCTAGCATTGACCTTTGAATGTGCTAAATGCCATGATCATAAATACGATCCGATTGCGCAAAAAGATTACTACAGTACTTTTACTTTCTTTAATCAAGTGCCAGAAAAAGGTTTGGTTGGTACCATCGATGCCTCATTCGCAGATCCACCGAATATGGCTATCTCTGATGAGGATGTTGAGGAAATGTTACATTTTATTAATAAGAAGGATACGGCCGTTGTGGAGGTTATGGTGATGAAAGATTCCAACCTCATTCGTTCCACCCATGTACTCGATCGAGGTATCTACGATGCTCCAGCAGAGGAAGTAACCTTTGGTATGCCTGCTGCGGTCATGGAATTCGATACCACGCGCTTCCCAGCCAACAGATTGGGTTTAGCTCAGTGGCTGCTGGCTGATGAAAATCCATTGACGGCTAGAGTCTTTGTCAACCGAATTTGGCAAGAGATTTTTGGTAGGGGTATCGTGGCCACCTCTGGAGATTTTGGAATGCAAGGTGATCTACCGACTCACTTGCAGTTACTGGATTGGTTGGCTATTAGTTTCAGAGAAAATGACTGGGATATCAAAGGGCTGGTTAAGACCATTGTCATGTCAGCCACCTATCAACAATCTGCAAAAGTCAGCCAACGACAACTGGATGAAGACCCAGAAAATGTCTATTTGTCTCATTTCCCTAGGCTACGTTTCGAGGCTGAAGTTGTTCGAGACCATGTTTTGGCTAGCAGTGGTTTGCTAAACCCAGAAATTGGTGGTCCTAGCGTAAAACCCTATCAACCAGGAGATATCTGGGTCGTAGCTACATCAGGGCGAGGCCTCTTGATGAATTATATTCAAGATCACGGTCCTAAATTATATCGTCGAGGAATGTATGTCTTCATCAAGCGGACCGTCCCTCCTCCCTCTATGTTAATGTTCGACGCCTCTAATCGGGACCAATGTGAGGTTCAGCGACTTCGCACCAATACGCCTTTGCAAGCCTTGGTGATGCTGAATGATCCTCACGTACTGGAGGCTTCCAGAGTTTTGGCCGAGCAGTTGCTAATAGATAGTGCACTATCCTACGAGGAGAAGTTGGCGGCGGCTTTCCAAACCATCATTTGTCGTCCGATTACTGAAGCGGAGTCAAGTTTACTCCTGGAGGCTTTCCAAGCGGAGAAACTGATCTTTGAAGAGAATCCAGATCGTACACAAGCCTTTGTAGATATTGGAGAAGCACCTAGGTTAGGATGGGAAAATGACGCGGAATTGGCTGCATTTATGCAAACCATTCACACCATTTACAATCTAGAAGAAGCTATTACTAAAACTTAGCAATCCATCATCATGTCCAACGAATTTTTTAAACATAAACTAAACGTCAACAGAAGACACTTTTTAGGGAAGCTAAGTGTAGGCCTTGGAAGCGCTGCACTAGGTTCCCTATTGGTACCTGATCTTTTTAAAGGAGGAAAGGACCAGACTACTGACTTACCGCTAGGCGTAACTCATTTTGCTCCAAAGGCCAAAAGGGTTATCTACCTCTTTCAGAACGGGGCGCCATCTCAATTGGAAAGCTTTGATTATAAGCCCAAGCTTAGAGAGATGTTTGGCGAAGATCTCCCTGCCTCCATCCGAAATGGCCAGCGGTTAACCGGAATGACAGCCGGACAGGATCGCTTTCCCTTGGTAGGTTCTAAATTTGAATTTAGCCAGCATGGTAGATCTGGCGCCTGGGTAAGTGAAATTTTTCCGCACATCGCTAGCATAGTAGACGATATCTGCATTATTCGTACGATGCATACCGAGGCTATTAATCATGATCCGGCTTTAACTTTCATGCAAACCGGCGCCCAGCAAGGTAACCGACCTAGTATGGGAGCTTGGATGAGCTATGGACTTGGTAGTGAGAACAAAAATCTACCGGCTTTTTGTGTACTACTCTCGCGTGGAAAAGGTAATGGTCAGGGGGTGTATGCGAAGCTTTGGACCAATGGGTTCTTGGATAGCGTGCACCAAGGGGTACAGTTTAGCAGCGGAGAAGATCCGGTATTGTATCTGAACAATCCGGAAGGCATGGATCGTCCCAGTCGACGTCGAATGCTGGACCGATTGGCAGAGCTGAATGCAAAGAGTTACGAAGATTTCGGCGATCCAGAAATTCAAACCAAGATCCAGCAGTATGAGATGGCTTATCGGATGCAGACGGCCGTACCGGAGCTAACGGATCTAAGCAAGGAACCAGAGCATATTGTCAGAATGTACGGAGCAGATTGCTTGGTGCCCGGCACTTATGCAGCCAATTGTTTACTGGCCAGAAAACTTTCTGAGGCGGGTGTGCGATTTGTACAGCTGTATCATCAAGGCTGGGATCAGCATGGTAACTTGGTGGGAGAGATGCAGCAACAAGCCTTGGATGTGGATCGTGCTTCAGCGGCATTAATTAAGGATTTGAAACAACGAGGTCTATTGGATGAGACCTTGGTAATTTGGGGAGGAGAGTTTGGACGTACTAATTATTGTCAAGGTAAGCTTTCGCCAGAAAACTACGGACGTGACCATCATCCTAGGGCTTATTCAATCTGGATGGCAGGTGGTGGTATTAAGCCAGGAGTGGTTTATGGACAGACGGATGAGTTCGGTTATAACATCATAGAGAATCCAGTGCATATCAATGATTTTCATGCCACTGTTCTTCATCAAATGGGACTCAATCACGAACAGTTGACCTACAAACATCTAGGAAGACGCTATAGACTAACAGATGTAGCGGGAGAAGTGATTCATGATTTAATTGCTTAATGGTATGAAGCTTTTGTCTAACATTGCGGCACAAGTTGGTTTTGCTGGATTGATCCTTTTAGGTTTTCTTCTGGTATTCGAATCTTATTTGTCGATTCCCGTTTGGCTACAGCCATTGGGGAGAATGCATCCTTTGCTACTACATCTACCCATTGGGGTACTTGCCTTATTGGCAGTGATTCCTCTAGTGCGTAAGGAGATTGGGGAAGAACCCTATTTGAAAGTGCGAACCTTTATCTTAGATTTAGGTCTAATCCTGACGATTGGCACTAGTCTTTTTGGATTGTTTTTGGCGCAGGAGGAAGGTTATAGCTCAGACACTTTATCGACGCATAAGTGGCTAGCCGTTGCACTCTGTCTGTTGGTTTATATCTTGCACGCGTGGCATCATAAATTGGCCCAGAATTCGGCTTGGAATAAAGGTCTAACCTTTGCGACGCTTGGTGTGTTAGTGGCCACGGGACACTACGGTGGAGCGATAACACATGGCGAAAATTATATTTGGCAGCCACTACAATCCGGTGAGGAGATTGATCTCGCTAGCAGCCCTCTTTTTGCAGCAGCCATTGCACCCATTCTAGATAGCAAGTGCAACAAATGTCACAATGAGCGCAAGGCCAAAGGTAAATTGGTTATGAGTACCAGATCAGGTCTGCTACAGGGGGGCGAAAATGGGCCTTTGTGGCGAGCAGATCAAGCGGATTCAAGCCTCCTGCTAAAACGCATTCATCTGCCCTTGGAAATAGAGGAGCATATGCCCCCGGAGGGTAAACCTCAACTAAGTAGTGCCGAGAAGAAACTGCTGGAGGAATGGATTAGAGCGGGTGCTGACATGGATAAAACGCTGGCCCAATATGATCCGCAAAGCCCACTAGTAGCCTTGGCCCAGGAGGGTATGGCTAGTAAGGCGAACCCGTATGCAAAAAAAGGATATGACTTTCCCGCCGCATCCTCAAAGGTGATAGCCGAATTGAATTCTCCGTTTTGCGCTGTCTATCCAATTTCAGCCAGTTCTCCTGCTTTGGCAGCCAGAATTTCGGTCCGAGAATATTTCAAGCCTAGCTTCATTAGGGATTTGAAGCAGATTAAGAGACAACTCGTCTATTTAAATCTAACGGACCTACCCATAACCAATGAGGAGCTTGTGGAACTTAAGGACTTTCCGAATTTGGAAAAGCTTATTCTGAATGGCACCGAAGTCAGCGGCTCTAACTTGGAAACCATTGGTACTTTGGATGCCCTAAAGAGCCTTGCACTTTCCAATACAAAGACGGACTCTACCCTGGTAGAATTGCTGCGCGAACTAGATAATCTGGAAGAGCTGTACGTTTGGAATACAGCCATTGATTCCAACCTAGTGGAGAGCTGGCAAGATGAATTTCCTAAAGTCAACTTCCATCTAGGCTTTGAACCAGATCTTAGCGAGAAGCTCAAAATGAGCCCCCCAACGCTGGCCAATGATAAGATGCTATTGCGCCCGGGCGAGTTGGC
>ENA-UENT01000592-UENT01000592.1-marine-metagenome-genome-assembly--contig:-NODE-592-length-19381-cov-9.547602_pt1 | contig 19381 bp, 11 predicted proteins | sample MGYA00237879_ERZ529330 | MGnify/ENA primary metagenome ERZ529330 (study PRJEB26372, sample SAMN05368345) | marine metagenome | biome: cultured habitat; feature: ocean water; material: water; isolation... | reverse complement strand
GAAGATCGACCCGGTGCTGAAAGACCCTAAGGCACTCAAACAGTACCTGACGGAGAAGAAGATGGAGGCATCAAAGCCAACCATAAGTGAGCCGAAACAGAAGGCTGCCCCTATGCCTAAAAAGCAAGCGGGCACTAAGCCAAAGGCTAAGCCGTCTCCATCCAAGCCTGCCCCATCCAAGCCCAGCCCTATAGCTGCAGTAGAGGCGGAGATCAAAGACCTGCGGCGGGCCCAGAAAAAGCCGATGACCGCAACTGCCCGGTCAGCCTTCCGGGCCGAGTTTGCAGACCTGGCCGAAAAGAGATCTCACAAGTACTATCTGGCCTACATTAAAAAGCAGCTCAAAAGCGCTGAAGAAGACGGCGTAAAGCTCAGCGAAGCACAGGTCAAAAAGCTTGGGCAGATGATACAGCCATTGCTCCAAAGCGAGCTGGGCGCCTTGCAGGATATCCTGGGCGCCAACAAAAAGCGGCTGAAACCGACCTATGAGAACTTACTGCGGTGGACAGAAAACCCTGGCGGCTACGACCTGATCGGTGTAGACACCACTGAAAAGGGCCCTACCGTCAAAGCCCGCAAGCCAAAGTCGCCAGCTATTTTTGAGCTGCTGGGGCTGTGATTGGAGCCCCTGCAATACGCTATGATAACACGATGAACTATCAGCTCCCTTTGTTCGAGCCGGAGGAGGCACCGCCCACTGTGCCCGAAGCCGTTGCGGAACTACTTTACGATGAAGCTACCGAAATCCTTGTCGCCTTTTCCGGCGGCAAGGACAGCGTCGCTATGGTCTTGTACCTGCTTGACCTGGGCATCCCCAAAGAGCGGATCATCCTGCACCACCACGAAGTAGACGGGCGCGGGGAGCACCTGTTCGACTGGCCCTGCACGCCCAGCTACTGCAAAGCCTTTGCCGCCGCCTTTGAGCTGCCGCTGGTCTTTTCCTGGCGCGAAGGCGGTATTCTGCGCGAGATGTACCGGACAAACGAAGGGCTGCAGGATGTCCGCTACGAACAGCAGGATGGAAGTGCTGTAGTGCTGGCCAGCCGCCCCGGCAGCTCCACCCGCCGGAAGTTCCCCGCAGTGGCCGCCGACCTGCGCACCCGGTGGTGCAGTTCAGTGGCCAAAATTGATGTCCTGTCCAGGGTCATTGCGCACAGTTATCCGGAAGGCGGGCAGCTCATCATCTGTACCGGGGAGCGGCGGGAAGAAAGCCCAGGCCGGGCAACCTACAAAGCCTATGAAAAGTACCGGGCAAATACCAAAAAGAGAACCGCTATACAGTGGCGCCCCGTGATCGATTTCCGGGGAAAGCAAGTCTGGGCGCTCTACGAAAAGTACAACGTACAGCCACACCCATGCTATATGCTGGGCTGGCCGCGCTGTTCCTGCCAAACCTGCATTTTCTCTTCCCCCAACACCTGGGCTGCCATACAACAGATTGCCCCCTGGAAGATCGATTGCCTGGAAGCCATCGAAAACGACCTCGGGCATACCCTTTACCACGGCATGCGTATCCGGGAAAAAGCCCGCAGAGGGCGCAGCTTCATTCCGCCCGGTATGCTACAGCGCTGGAAAACAGAAGCCATGGGCGAATTCACCAGCCCCATTTTCCCGGACCGGTGGGAACTGCCAGCCGGGGCATTTGGGGCAGAGATGGCGGGGGCGGTGTGAAGGTGCTGTTATCGCATAAATGTATGTATTGCTTCTACCAGCTGATACACCTTGGTAATCTGGGCTTGTTAAACGCAATAAAGTATCCCTTGTCGTCGCCAAACTCGCGGTACTGCACCGCTTTGAGCGGCGTCAGCTCACCGTTTTTACACGCTCCCCGTAGCTCGCTACGAGCTTCTTAAATTCCGTTGTCTTCGCTTTTGATTTCGAATTAACTGCCATTGTAAATGATTTTGCGCTTAGCGGGGAGACACCACCGCCACGAACGGTGGGGGCGTTGTGAAGTGGTGGGCCTTTTATCTGTGGATAGTAGAGCGTAGTAGCGCTTGCATTTACGGGACGTTTGGCAATGTCTGAAAAAAAACTGTATGTAATTTGCAATAAAAGTTTTAGGGGTCGAGTTATTTTTCTACCTTTATTTTCGAAGATTAATCCTACCGCTTAGCCTGTTTCCAGAAGATTAGACGATGCATCCCTTATCAGTTTCCGCTTACATGCTGAAAAGCTTGTTCCTGAGATAAGAAGAAACATCAAGCTTGGATAGAAGAGAGAGTTAATTTTGCAAACGAGTTAGCTGCAATATTAATTAAGTGTAAATAATTGATAGTCAGATTGTGAAATGGCAGCTCGTTTTTTGGGAAAGTGACAAAGGCCGATACTCCGGTTCGCTTTCAGCACAGTAATATCAATTACTGGAAAATACAGCAGTAATTAAAATTTCTAACAATTGATAATGAGTACCTTATAGAAAAAGCGATAGGGAGAAATGATGATATAAATAAATTCGCGCTGGGGATGGTTTGGTTGATCTTACTTATTGTTTTATCCTTTTAAAGATCTGGTTTTCAGGTATTTTAAATACTAGAATGACCTGGGTATTGTATTGACTGGAATAGGAGATTGAACACAAAAACTAAACAATATGCAACACTCTTTGGGCTTGAAGGGCTTATTGCTGCTAATTGCATTTCCACTTTACTCCCAAAAGCTCCCCCCTTCATTTGATGATAGTATACGAGTTGTCATACGCAAACAGTCTGGCTATGAAGAAAAGGTCGATATCTACAGGGCTACAATAGAAAAAGTGCTGCAGGTGGATCAAGAACTTGCAAGAACATATATTGAAGCTTTGAGAAATATGGCATCAATGCAGAAAGATACTGCGATAATTGCTTTTTGCTACGAAAAAGAGGCTAGTCTATTCTATATATCCGGTGATTATGAAAGCGCTGGCGCATTATTTAATAAAGCGTGCACAGCGTATGAAAAAGCCGGGCAATTATCGGCATCATTATTAGCTTGCACAAAAACGGGTATTATGCATAACCTTTCGGGGCAATACCAAAAGGCAGGTCAAATTTACCAGAAGCAGTTATTACGGTCTCAGCAAGCCCGGCAGCTGGAATCAGAAGCTTACATATGTAATCAGCTCGGTGCGCTTTATCATTATCAAGGCCTAACCGATTCGGCTCTTTTTTATTACCAATTGAGTACTGAACTGTTCTCTGCTGTGGGAGACACCACGGAGATGCTCCGCCCCATGAGTAATATAGCAATCCTGCTAGAGCCTGTAAACCCTGACTCGAGCCTCGTTGTCCTTCAGAAAATTTACCAGCTACGTGAGCAATACGGTAAACCTATTGATCTTGTAAATACCCTTATATCTTATGGTGGCCTACTTCGAAGGCAAGGTCTGTATATTGATGCATTCAATCATTACAAAAAAGCATACTGGATATGTAAGAAGAATGGTTATCAAAATGTTCTTCCGGCGGTTTTAGATGGATTACATGACCTAAAAGCCGCCACTGGTGAATACGATGAAGCATTAAGATATCTCGATGAGGCCATTTCCATCATAAAAGCCTCCCGTAGTGTAGACCATTACTTACCCTTGCTAATCAGTAAAGCAGCCACACTACATAAAATGCGCCGGTTTGAGGAGGGGATAGCTGTTATTGACACCGCCATCGAGTTGTCGGAAAGCACTGGAGGCAGCCGCTTTGATGTACGCTTATTAACGAGTAAAGCCATATCTCTAGTGGAAATCAATAGGAATGAGGCAGCAAGGGAAGCGTTGGGCGAAGCAGATGTTTTACTAAGAAAAGGCAGGAATCAGGAAGATAAGCTATTTTTTGAAGAGATTATGGCACTTTGGCTGGTCAGGAACAGCCAGCCTCGCAAAGCTGTGGAGCTGGCTAGCCCTATTTATAAGTATTATTTATCAGAGCAAAGATACAAAGAAGCCTTTGATGTACTGAATACCCTAATCGATGCTTATCATGCTATCGAAGAGCCCAGTTATGCAGTACAATTAGTAAAAGATTATCGCTGGTTATCAGATACACTTCAAAGCAGGAGATTGGAAAGAGACTTGAAAATACAAACCCAAGAATTTGAATTCCGGCTTAAAGAAAAACAAAGTAAGTTGGAACAACAAAGGCGGGTAGCCAAATTAGAAGTCATCTCTTCACGAAATCAAGCCTTTGCAGTATTTGCTTCACTGCTCAGCGCTATAGGTGCAGTGTTTGTATATTTTGTAAATCGTCAAAGACAACTCATTCGGGTACAGCGGGACGAGCTACAGCATCAAGCTGCTTCTTTGCGTGAAATTGACGAAAATAAGACACGTTTTTTTATTAACGTGGCACATGAACTTCGTACTCCTATAACTTTAATCAAAGCTCCGTTAGACCAGGTTGCCAAGATGGCAGACTCCCTCTCCGTACCAGTTAAGGACGCCATCAATCTTGCGCGAGCTAATACGGATACCCTGTTGAAGCTTATAAATGCCCTGCTAAAATTGCCTGAAGTCACTGCAAGCAGGAGCCCCACTATGCGTGAACCTTGTGATATTATTTCCCTTATGGAAATTTGGATAGATAGTTTTAAGCCCCTTGCCCGCCAAAAGGAGCAAGGGCTCATACTTGAGTATACTCAGGAGGAGTGGGACAAGCCTATTCTGACAGACCCCGAAAAGTTAGAACGTATTGTGTATAATTTAGTTGTCAATGCAATTAAATTCACTCCTAAAGCTGGACGGATCACTATCCGGCTCTTAAAAAAAGAGGAAGACAAGCTAGTTATTGAGGTGAAGGACAATGGAGAAGGGATTGCGAAAGGGGACCTCGGAAACATCTTTGACCGTTTCTATCAGGCAAAGAGTCAACAGGAAGGTGCACATGCAAGCGGTACCGGAATAGGGCTTGCGATTTGTAAGGAGTTTACTGAAGCCATGGGCGGGAGGATTACAGTTGATAGTGCCTTAGGGAAGGGTGCTGTTTTTCAGGTAGAGCTCCCGCTGCTTTGGGCAAGTCAACCCTTGAGAGCGAAGCAGCCCTTGGATATACCAGGCAATTCCATAACAAGCCCATCGCATTTGTTAGAAACAAGCCGCCTTGCTGTTTCCCCAAAGCCAAGGGTTCTCATTGCAGAGGACCATCAGCAGCTTTTGGCTTATTTGAAGTCTATACTTCAGCATAAATACGAAGTCTTGACTGCTACTAACGGGCGAGAGGCATTAGATCAACTAAAGGTTAACACACCTGTAAGTGCTATTGTGACAGATTATATGATGCCATTTATGGACGGCTTAAAATTTCTGGAAATTATAAAAGAGGATCATCATTATAGTAAAATCCCATGCATCCTGCTTACCGCAAGGGCTGCTGAAAAAGACAAAATAGCAGCTTTACGGCTTGGTATTAATGATTATATGGATAAGCCATTCAGCGTAGAAGAACTTCAGGTCAGGTTGGAAGTACTGATTAGCCGCCGACGCGCTGCCCTACAGGCAGTGCAAACCGATGGTGAAGAGCTGATGGAAGGGGAATACCGTTGGTTGGAGAACATGGAGCAGACAGCTATCGAAGCCTTAAAAAAGGGCGAGGCGTCTGTTGCGAAGCTTGCGAAATCAGTAAGCCTAAGCTCCCGGCAGCTGGAACGGCGGCTAAAACACCTGACGGGGCTGACCCCTAGTGAGTACCTGAGGGAGATTAGATTAAACATGGCTCGTACTGCTCTGGAAAATGGTGATGTCGATTCCGTAGAAAAAGCGGCTGCGGTGGCTGGGTTTAAGTCACACGCATACTTTAGCCGGCTTTTCCGTGATCGTTTTGGCAAGTCCCCTTCGGATTACCTGGTTTGAAATTACGCAAGTCTATATGTCTTATTGAATTTACGTTTTGCCATGGCCACGGTCACGGCTTTTTTTGGTCTGTACTTAATGCCTGATCAATTAGAGGTTTGTCACACAATGGGTTAGGAATAAGAAACCATTGTCAATCCAGCGATGTCGCATTCTTTGATTTCTAAGTCGCATTCTTAATCCAGGCAAGATTGTCGGGTTTGTTTGGTGATATGTCGGGTTTCTAAAACGCTGCCTATCTATTTATGTGGTAACGATCATTGATCAGATTATTCATCAACCAAAACGTAACTAAAGATGCAAATTACCAAGCACACTGGTTCGGGTACAGTACAAAGAACTGCACCAATAACAGATGCCGAGGAAACTCCTACTCAAAACGAACAGTCAGGGCTTCAAAAAGCAGCCATTGCTATTGCTTGTCTAAGCTTTTTTCCTGTCGTATATCTCATAGGTAAAGCCGTAATGAACATTCTGGGGTGAGTAACTCCGCTGACTTAGCCAGTCTATTTTCTTTTCAGCGAAGGTGTTCCACTTCTCAGCGTGTCCATGCTGCTATTAAAGAAAGAAACCTTCTGCCAATCAAGTAGGCGCGCCGTGAGCATTCAAGCCCACGGTGCGCCTCTCACTGCTTGTAACGCTTTAAGTTATCCCCCTGTACATATCCTTACAGACCACTAGATTAATCCGTATCTTTACCATCAATATATTTCCAAGTCGGGCGCAAACAATACTCCGTTGTGCTCCTTACTTCTGCTGGTAGTATTTGAAAAATGGAAAACAATATAAGAATTAACCCTCTACTTGCTTTTGGACTACTTACGGTTATACTTGTAAGCTGCGATTCAACACCGAAAGAAAAAAATACAGTAGAAACTGCTGCCTATTCTGACATTAAAGTTGTCGGTGCAATGAGAAACGTGATGTGGAAAGGTGAATTAGGTCCTCGTATCAACCTTGACACCATTTCGGACAAAAATGGGCTTTACGGACTTGGCCCCGTAAGCTACTTGTCAGGCGAATTATTGATTAATGACGGACAGAGCTACGTATCAAAAGTGACTTCGGATTCTACAATGACCGTTGAAGAAACGTTTAAAACGTCTGCACCTTTCTTTGTTTATGGAAATGTAACAGAATGGAATGAAATTGATTTACCAGCCGACATTAAGACAATTCCGGACCTTGAAGGATTCATTGATAATAAAACGACTGACGTCAAAAGACCTTTTGCTTTTAAACTCACCGGACAGGTATCCAGTGCTGTTATTCACATTCAAAATTTGCCCGCAGGAACAAAGGTGTCGTCCCCTGATGAAGCGCATCAAGGACAAACCAATTACAATATCGAAAAGGAAGATGCTGAAATCATTGGATTTTTCTCGACTGAGCACAAAGGCATTTTTACGCATCACGACTCATTTTTACATATGCACTTAATCACAAAAGACGAAGCAAAAATGGGGCATTTAGACGAATTGCAAATCGGAGAAATGAAATTATATCTACCCAGAAAATAAAGACTCCCGAAAATATTGAGTAAAAGGTCCTGACAGCCGTTAGTAAGCTTCCCTCCAAATTATAAAATCAAATCTTTATCCTGATTATTCAGAGGTAGGAGGCTGATATCCAAATAGGCACCACTGGCGTTGTCATCCGAGACTATTTGAGGTTTCCCTTTAATCATTTCTATGGAGCCCTGATGAATATGCCCTGCAAAAATGCCTAGCAAATTTGGAGCATTAAATACTTCCTTGTGGAATTTAAAAGTCGTCTGAGTGTGCCCTTTCTCCGGCCATCTTGGACGTCTCTCCAGATTAAAATTCTGATCTGTGGCTGCTCCCCAATTAGGATTTCCGCAGCCAAAAGAAATATTTCTTCCAGGTGCATACAGCGGAATATGAACTAATAGGACCAACGGCATTCCACTAGCAACTTGGTCTGTGAAAAAAGCTAATTGTTCTTCGTTAATTTGGTAGGTAGAATTGTCAATAGCTAAAAACCTTATTCCTTTGATATCATACGCTGCCATCAACGGATGATTTCCTTGGTACAGTGGCAGTAAACGCCGCTCAATCCACGTATCGCGCAAAGACTCAAGTGTGCCTTCCATCCCTTCATAATGCCAGTCGTGATTACCTGCGGTATAAATGTATGGAATACCTGTATCCTTAAGCTTGGATAGAACCCATTCTATTGCTGCTTCAGATGGAAAGCTGAAAATGTCGCCAACTAAGGTGATCACATCGGCATTTACAGCTTTAGCATATTCTAGTGCCTGCTTAAAGGCTTCCTCTGGATGGGTTTTTACTTGTGTTTTAAAATGCGTGGTTTGGTTGTACGCCTTTGCCATCCGGTTACTATAGACTTGATATGGGATTCCTCTATCATCATCTTTAAACAAATGCGTATCGGCTATATGAACTACCTTTAAGCCCTTATTGATAACTTCAGCGAAAAAGAGTACTTTTTCTTGCTCCACAGTAACACATAACTTCACAGGCTTATTAATTTTCTTATGATTTGTTTTTGCATAAGAATCTGCTGTAAGTCCGAGTCCTGTCAAAGCTGTGGTGGTTCTCTTTATAAATGATCGGCGTTTCATAAACTGTAGAAAGTTTCCGTTTCTTTTCAGGTCTTTTTTCTGTATTACCAGGCAAAAAGTAAAATAGCGGCTCAAGCCTTATCTGTAATATTGATGAAAACATTTGAGATGAAAGCTGAACTACGTTTGGTTAAAGTTAGTCAATATTTTCTCAACTGCAGTAAAACCTGCATCTGCAATATGCTGGTTTCGAGCCTTGCTATTCTGCTGAAAGAGACCGGATGCCTAAACTGGCTAAAAGGGAGCATAGGTGCGATCATCGATACCCCATCAACAAAGCCTGACTCTCCGCTATAAAGCGCCTGATACGTGTTTTTGACAACGACGCCTTCAGCAGCCTTTGGCTGGAGCTAGTCCGCTATTTTTTACGCTGCTTCGGCTGAAGTCGAAATACATTCCGTTGGACGGCATGAGCCGACAGCATGATTTTGTCTGATTACGCTGTGCGTTATTTATTAAATGCGTGGGCATCCTTTTCTTTTGGATAGACCTTGAAGAATATAAGCCAACAGTAAAAAACAGTCTGAAGAGAGAGTACTTTGTGCTTTTGCCTTGAGTTAAAAAGGTCATGAGCATGTATCGGTTCAACTGGGAGACTGGAAGAATAAACACACTGGGGGAACCAGCTCGATAGTGTTGAGAGAAATTGCCGTACAAACAATTTTATTTTCTTCCTACAAACCTAAACATACCCATGACATCTAAACAAGTGAACTAACTATACTAGAGTTATTAAGGCAGAATTAAATGACAATCAGTTGGTTGAGTTCTAGGGGTTCTACTGATTTTATCTTGGATCGTCGAAGTATTTAGTGAGACTAACGGTTCCTTAGCTACATAATCTGGAAAAACTAAACTCAATATAAATGCACCTTATGAAAATTGTCGAAGTATTGAAGTTGGAACCGAAAGTCTCACAAGGCTAATGCATTCATTAGTCCATCTAAAGTATATTTGGATTGAAAGAAAGAGAAGGTACAAACGGACACACACTACACGAAATGTACCTCATTCCCTTTCTTTCAAATCAAAAATAAAAGAATTACAAGAGGGTATCATGTGACTAATTATTTTTTGTGACAGTAAAGCGCAGTCTATTGCTCCGAAAAAGCCTTTTTAAAAGCCTGTTTAGTTTATTTTTTACATACAAAGCAAAATATTATTCTATTCGATTGGGCGGGTAGTTCCCAATTGGTATTCTCTTTGTCTTATAAATATTAAAAATACTACAATATGAGTGACATTGTCCTTTCCCTGATAGAGCGCTCTAAAAGGACATTTTCCTGCAATCAGCCAATATATCGACTATAGGAAAGCCAATAATTTATACAGATCACTGTTCACGTGTATAAAAAATCTTGCTTTTTATACACGTCGGCTTTTATATGCCGTGGATTCAACAAATACTGACTACAACAATTAAGAGTAAAAACCACCTGAAGACCAAGCCTTCACGCTCTGGTATTGCGACAGACAGCTCCGTGCATAGGCAAGTACACAGGTAAGCGGGCGCTGATTTCCCGGTTTAGCCGATCATGTATGCTTCCTTTGAGGACCGCTCATACGACAATTTGGTATAGGTCCCCTTTAAAGTCTCTCCGGAATTATGGATATTTAGGGCTGAAGGCATACAAATAAACAACAGTGTTTAAATGCCGGTATTCAAAAATAACTAGTCCTCCTCTAGCAATAGCAGGAAAAAGCAGAGCCACAAGACAGATCATGACAAGCATCAATCAAAGACAAGAACTACAAAACCAAATCTGGAAGATCGCTAACGACGTGCGGGGCTCTGTAGATGGTTGGGATTTTAAGCAGTTCGTACTGGGCACGCTCTTCTACCGCTTTATCAGTGAAAACTTTACCAGCTATATCGAAGGGGGTGATGATAGTGTGAACTATCCGGAATTACCCGATAGTGTCATCACTCCGGAAATCAAGGAGGATGCCATTAAGACCAAAGGGTATTTCATCTATCCCAGCCAGCTCTTTGTGAATGTGGCCAAAAATGCGAACAACAATCCTGACCTCAATACGGACCTGAAGGCTATTTTTTTAGCCATCGAAAGCTCAGCTAGCGGATATCCATCCGAACAGGACATCAAAGGGCTGTTTGCCGATTTTGATACGACGAGCAGCCGCCTGGGCAATACAGTGGAAAACAAAAACAGCCGACTGGCTGCTGTCCTTAAAGGGGTAGCAGGGTTGAAGTTTGGAAATTTTGAGGACAATGAGATTGACCTTTTTGGAGATGCCTACGAGTTCCTGATCTCCAACTACGCGGCCAATGCCGGGAAATCCGGCGGCGAGTTTTTCACCCCTCAGCATGTATCCAAGCTTATCGCACAGCTGGCGATGCATAAACAGGATAAAGTCAACAAAATATATGACCCTGCGGTGGGCTCGGGCTCCTTGCTCCTGCAAGCCAAAAAGCACTTCGACAATCACATCATTGAAGAGGGGTTCTTCGGGCAGGAGATCAATCATACGACCTACAACCTGGCGCGTATGAACATGTTTTTGCATAATGTCAACTACGATAAGTTCCATATTGAGTTGGGCAATACGCTTACAGAGCCTAAACTGCACGATGAAAAGCCTTTTGATGCTATCGTTTCTAACCCGCCCTACTCCGTAAGGTGGATTGGCAGCGACGACCCTACCCTCATCAATGACGACCGTTTTGCCCCGGCGGGTGTTTTAGCGCCCAAGTCCAAGGCGGATTTTGCCTTTGTACTGCATGCCCTGAGCTATTTGTCCAGTAAAGGAAGGGCTGCCCTCGTCTGTTTTCCAGGCATCTTTTACCGGGGCGGTGCGGAACAGAAAATCAGGAAGTACCTGGTCGATAACAACTACGTGGAGTCTGTGATCGCGCTCGCGCCCAACCTCTTTTACGGTACGTCCATTGCCGTGAATATTTTGGTGCTGTCCAAACATAAGACGGATACCAAAACCCAGTTCATCGATGCCACCGGTGAAGAGTTCTTTAAGAAACAGACTAACAATAATGTGCTGACGGATGGGCACATTAAGCAGATTATGGGCATGTTTGATACCAAAGAAGAGGTCGCTCATGTCGCCACCACTATAGATAATACCAAAATTGCTGAAAACGACTACAACCTCTCCGTCAGCTCTTATGTAGAGCCCAAAGACACCCGGGAGCAAATTGACATTGATGAACTCAACAAAGAGATTGCGGCTACGGTGGGCAAAATCAATGTGCTGCGGGCAGATATTGATACGATCGTAAAGGAGATTGAGGCATGAGCAAAGAAGTCATCATCTATAAAAGTGCGGACGGGCTTTCTGAGCTTTCGGTGCATTTGGAGAATGAAGATGTCTGGCTAACGCAAAAACAGCTCGCTGAACTGTACCAGGCAGCCAAATCAACCATAAGTGAACACATTAAAAATATCTATACAGACGAAGAACTGACCCCGGAAGCAACTGTTCGGAAAATCCGAACAGTTCAAAAAGAGGGGGACAGGGAGGTAACACGCAATCTGGATTATTACAATCTGGATATGATCATAGCCCTGGGGTATAGGATCAATTCAAAAATTGCCACGCGCTTCCGGCAGTGGGCTACTGCCCGCCTGAAAGAGTACATCATAAAAGGCTTCACCATGGATGACTACGTACGCGAGTTGGATACCATCCTGGCCTCTGCGAGGCGCAAAGTTTTAGAGAATGCCGGCAAAGTATCCAGTGCGCAGGCCAGGGAAAAGGCGAAGGCAGAATACAAAAAGTATAAAGCCAAAACGCTGAGTGAGGTGGAAAAAGCATACCTGAATACCATCTCTGATCTGGAGCAAAAAGCTAAAAAAGGAAGTAAAAAGAAATGAGCAAAACACCAAATATAAAGGACGACCGGCTCCTCCCGTTTATAGAAAAGTTGCTGGATGGGGCTGATGTGGAGTGGAAAGCTTTGGGAGATAAAACTATTGGGAAATTTACTCGCGGTGGGGGGCTTCAGAAAAAAAACTTTACTGAGTCCGGAGTTGGTTGTATTCACTACGGTCAAATCTATACGCACTACGGAACTTACACGGATAAAACTAAGTCTTTTGTTTCTGAAGAGTTTGCCAAAAAAGCACGTATGGCTAAACATAGTGATTTGGTGATAGCAACAACAAGTGAAAATGACGAAGATCTGTGTAAAGCAGTAGCATGGTTAGGAGATGAGGACATAGCGGTGAGTAGTGATGCTTGTTTTTATACCCATACCTTAAACCCAAAATACGTTGCGTATTATTTTCAAACAGATCAGTTTCACAAACAGAAAAGACCGTTTATAACCGGTGCGAAGGTCAGGCGCGTGAATGCTGATAATTTAGCGAAAATAAAAATCCCCATCCCCTGCCCAAACGACCCCGAGCGGTCCCTCCAAATACAGCAGGAAATCGTCCGCATCCTCGATACGTTCACCGAGCTGACCGCGGAACTGACGGCGGAACTGACGGCGGAGCTGACGGCGCGGCAGAAGCAGTATGCGTATTATCGGGAGCGGTTGTTGAGCTTTGAGACCACGAACGACACGAAAGGCACGAACGTGGTGTGGAAGGCGTTGGGGGAGGTGATAACACTTCAGCGAGGCAAGAGACTTGTAAAAAGCCAGTTAGACGATACAGGTGAATATGCAGTTTTCCAAAATAGCATGACGCCTTTAGGATATTACAGCGAGAGTAATGTTAAAGCTGGTACTACATTTGTTATTTGTGCTGGTGCTGCTGGTGAGATTGGTTATAGCGATGTTGATTTTTGGGCAGCAGATGATGTTTACTACCTGATAACACCAGAAAATATAAATAGCAAATATGTCTACTATTTTTTATGGACACAACAACATAAGATATTGGGGCAAGTTCGCCGTGCAAGTATACCTAGACTTGCAAAATCAGCATTGGCTAGACTTGTTTTGCCCATCCCACCCCTCGAAGAACAGGCCCGCATCGTCTCCATCCTGGATAAATTCGATACGTTGACCACCTCCATCAGCGAGGGTTTGCCGAGGGAGATTGAGCTGCGGGAGAAGCAGTATGAATATTATCGGGATTTGTTGTTGAGCTTCCCGAACACAGACCACGAACCACACGAAAGGCACGAAAATTAAGACGCGCACAAAAGTAGGGTACGTCTTTGTTCGTCCATTTTGCCTCATTAGGGGTAATAATCTAACACGTTATGAGTGACCGAATCATATACAAAGCAGAAGGTTATGCGATACAGGGTGCCATATTTGAAGTCTATCGGGAAATGGGCTGCGGATTCCTGGAGACGGTTTATCAGGAGTGCCTGGAAAAAGAACTGACCTCACGTCAAATTCCCTTCATCGCCCAGGCAGAGCTGCAATTGTCCTATAAAGGTGAGGCGCTGCAACAAAGATACCGGCCCGACCTGATTTGTTACGGAAAAATCATCGTAGAACTAAAAGCCGTGAGGCAAATCGCTCCGGAACATCAGGCGCAACTCCTCAATTATCTCAAAGCAACGAATATGAAACTAGGGTTACTTGTCAACTTTGGAAGCTACCCCAAAGCAGACATCGTCAGACTCGCCCTGTAGGTTTTTCGTGTATTCCGTGCCTTCCGTGGTAAAGAAACAAACACGCCCTGCATTCCGTGTCCTTCATGGTTAACCAACAAAACATGCCAAACTACAACACCATAGCAGAATCCAACCACTTCATCGTACTTGAGCACTACACCAAGTACTCAGAAGTGCATGAAGCCCCTGTAACGTATCAATCAGAAGCCTCACTGGAACGGGAGTTCATACAGGACCTGGTTAATCAGGGTTATGAACACCTGCCCAAACTTAATACCGCTGAAGCCATGCTGGCCAACGTCAGGGCCCTGCTGCAGGAGTTGAACGATATGGCCTTTACGGATATTGAATGGGCTCGTTTCGTGGAGGAATATTTGGATCGGCCCGGGGAAAACCTGATTGATAAGACCAGGAAAATACACGATAATTATATACATGACTTCGTCTTCGATGACGGGCACATACAGAACATATACCTCGTAGACAAGCAGCAGATTGCCCGGAATAAGGTGCAGGTGATCTCACAGTTTGAACAACGGGGCACCCACGCCAACCGGTATGATGTCACGATACTGGTCAATGGCTTGCCTTTGGTACAAGTCGAGCTAAAGAAGCGGGGTGTGGCTATCCGGGAAGCGTTCAATCAGGTACACCGCTATACCAAGGAGAGTTTCAACAAGGAAAACTCCCTCTTCAAATACCTGCAGCTGTTTGTGATCTCCAATGGTACCGACAGCCGGTACTTCGCCAACACCGTGGAGCGCAATAAGAACAGCTACGACTTTACCATGAACTGGGCCAAGGCAGACAATAAGCTGATCAGGGATTTGAAGGATTTCACGGCTACCTTTTTTCAGAAAAATACGCTGCTGCAGGTGTTGCTGCATTACTCCGTTTTTGATGTCAATGATGTCCTGCTGATCATGCGCCCTTATCAGATTGCCGCTACCGAGCGGATTTTATGGAAGATCAGGAGTGCCTATGAAGCCAAAAAATGGGCAACCACAGAAGGGGGCGGCTACATCTGGCACACGACCGGATCGGGCAAAACGCTAACGAGCTTTAAAGCCGCCAGGCTGGCTACCGGGCTGGATTTTATTGATAAGGTGTTCTTTGTGGTAGACCGTAAGGATTTGGATTATCAGACCATGAAAGAGTACCAGCGCTTTTCTCCGGATAGCGTGAATGGCTCCGATAGCACGGCGGGTTTAAAAAGAAACCTCAACAAAGACGACAACAAGATTATCGTCACGACCATTCAGAAGCTGAACAACCTGATGAAGAGCGAGCGCGATCTACCGGTATACCAGCAGCAAGTCGTTTTTATCTTTGATGAAGCCCACCGTTCGCAGTTTGGCGAAGCCCAAAAGAACCTGCAAAAGAAGTTCAAAAAGTACTATCAGTTTGGGTTTACCGGCACGCCCATATTTCCGCAAAATGCCCTAGGTGCGGATACCACAGCCAGCGTATTTGGGCGCGAACTGCACTCCTACGTCATTACGGACGCCATCAGAGACGAGAAAGTGCTCAAGTTTAAAGTCGACTACAATGATGTACGGCCGAAGTTCAAAGGCATTGAAACAGAATTGGATGAAAAGAAGCTGACGGCAGCGGAGAATAAAACCGCCTTGTTGCACCCCACACGGATCAAAGAGATTTCGGAGTACATCCTGCAAAATTTCAGGATAAAGACCCACCGGACGCAAGGGGGCAACAAAGGCTTCAATGCCATGTTTGCCGTCAATAGTGTAGATGCCGCAAAAAGCTATTATGAGACTTTAAATAAGCTGCAGGCCGATAGCGACAAGCCACTGAAAATAGCCACCATCTTCTCCTTCGCCGCCAACGAAGAGCAAAGGGCCATAGGGGAAATAGCAGACGAAACCTTTGAGCCCTCTGCCATGGAGCTGAGTGCCAAAGAGTTCTTGACGGCAGCTATCCAAGACTACAATGCCCTGTTCAAGACCAGCTTTGGAGTGGAAAGCAAAGAGTTTCAAAACTACTACCGGGACCTCGCCAAACGGGTAAAGAACAAGGAAGTTGACCTGCTGATCGTGGTCGGCATGTTCCTCACCGGCTTTGACGCGCCTACGCTAAATACCCTTTTTGTGGATAAGAACCTGCGGTATCACGGCTTGATGCAAGCCTTCTCACGCACCAACCGGATATACGATGCCACTAAAACCTTTGGCAACATCGTCACCTTCCGGGATTTAGAAAAAGCCACCATCGATGCTATTACGCTGTTTGGGGACCGGAATACCAAGAATGTAGTGCTTGAGAAGAGCTACAAAGAGTATTTGGAAGGCTTTACAGACATCGCTACCGGCAAAGCCCGCCGGGGCTATATAGAAGTGGTTAACGAGTTGAATGAAAAATTCCCCGATCCGGACGAAATCATCAGGGAGAGCGACAAAAAAGAGTTTGTTAAGCTCTTTGGCGAGTATCTACGGGTAGAAAACATACTTCAGAATTACGATGAGTTCACCCACCTAAACGCACTGCAAGACATTGACCTCAACGATACGGAAGCCGTTGAAGCCTTCAAGGAAACCTACTTCGTGACCGATGAGGACATCGCCATCATGCAAACGATAGAAACCTTGCCAGAGCGTACTGTACAAGACTACCGGTCCACCTACAACGATATCCGCGACTGGCTGCGCCGGGAGAAAAAAGGAAAAGAAACAGAAGAATCAGGCATCGACTGGGATGATGTCGTATTTGAGGTTGACCTGCTCAAATCACAAGAGATCAACCTGGATTATATCCTCGAATTGATTTTTGAGCACAACAAGAAAACGAAAGACAAAGCTTCGTTAGTGGATGAAATCCGGCGCATCATCCGTGCGAGCATAGGCAACAGAGCAAAGGAAAGCCTCATCGTAGACTACATCAATGAAACCAACCTGGACTCCATTCCGGACAAGGCGGGCATCATGGAATCGTTCTTTACCTACGCACAGGAAAGGCAGAAAAGTGAAGCCACCGAGCTGATAACTGAGGAAAACCTGAACGTAGAGGCAGCCAGGCGTTACATTGCCACCTCCCTGAGGCGCAGCTATGCCAGCGAAAACGGTACAGAGCTCAACGCGCTTCTACCGAGAATGAGCCCCCTGAACCCTCAGTACCTGACCCTCAAGCAGCGTGTCTTCCAGAAAGTGGCTGCCTTTGTGGAGAAGTTTAAGGGGATTGGCGGGGAGATATGAATTAATGTGTATTCCGGTCTCCGGAATATACACAACGGTCAGGTAGAGGGGCAGGTAAATCGTTTAAAGATGATCAAGCGCCAAATGTATGGACGGGCAAGCTTTTGGCTATTGCGAAAGCGGGTGCTTATGAACTCCACCTAAATTGACGAAGAACCAATGGGACCGGAGTACTTATCCAATATACAAAAGCCAAACCATGCCATAAATCTACGGCCATCCCATCACCTCCAAAACTCAATCAAAAAACCCAAGCTTCTTAGCCAGCTTCGCACTATCCATCCCGCTGGCCCGAAGGTACCGCTCCACGGTATTGAGTTTCTTCCACCCGCCAATATCCGCAATGGTCTTTAAGGACGCCCCCATGAGCCGGAGGTTAGTTGCTCCTGACCTGCGGGCCGTGTGGAAGGTCACGAACTGGCATTTGGGCTCCGTTCTTGCCCCTTGTCTGACCAGTTGGGTAATGCCAGCCATGCAGGCAACTTGTTTGAGTATCCGGTTAGCGACCTGGTTTGCCGTAAAACTGAAGTTGAAATCGTATTCCTGACAGATAGCCCAGGCTGACTTCTTTACAGGAACGGTAGCCGTTATATTTTCTTTTTGACTGGTGTAGTTTAGGTACACATCGCCATCCTGCTCAAAGAAGTTGGCCCGGGATAACGCCGCAACATCTGAATATCGCATCAGGAAGTAATAGGCAAGAAGAAACCGGTCGCGCTCTTTTTTCAGGGAAGGCATGGAAGATAAATCCAGTGCCTCAATCATGTGCATTTCTTCCTGGTTGAGGTAGATCTTGTTCAGTTTTTGATTTTCCTGCACCTTGAACCACCTTTGTTGATGGGCATCATTATCGTGCAGCCCCTTCTCTTTTCCGAGGCGCATTATTTTTTTGAGCACTTTCAGGTGTTTCGCTAAGGCGCTATTGGTCACTCCAGCAGAAAGGACCCATTCGGAAAAGTCGTAATAGAAGTCCTGAGTGATTTCAGACCAAAGCAAATCATCTTTCCCTCGATCCTGTGCGTATTCCCGAAACTTCCTTACTGCCGTATTGTACATTTTGACTGTCGTGGGGCGCAGCCCGTTGTTACTTTTGGCATAGGCTTCCATGAAGTCGATTATACTGCCTTTCTCTTCCTTTTTTCCATACAGGTCGAGATTGCCGCCATCGAGAAGGAAGGTTTCTATCTTGCGCTTTTGGATCAACAATTGTCTGTTGTACTTACTGGAAAGCGCATAATTCTTTTTAACCTCTCCTTTTTTCTTATCCCAATATTTTGGGTCAATAGACATCCCGGTGGGAAGATACCTCCTTTTGGGGCCCTGGGAAACGTATATCCGTATGGTGGTTGTACCATCAGATTTAATCTGGCCGTTGAGAACGTTCTTGATATTCACGCCTACTTGATTTAACTGAGATGTGTGAAATAGGTGTGAAATATAAGCCAAAAAATCGAAAAATAAAACAAGAAGGTGTAAGTTGAAACAATAAGTGGGTAGGGCTTCGAGGCAATAAAAAAGCCAGACCCCCGAGGAATCTGGCTTTTTCGTCAATCAATTTGTTTTGTTTTAGTAGACCCACTAGGACTCGAACCTAGAACGACAGAACCAAAATCTGCTGTGTTGCCAATTACACCATGGGTCTTTAAAAACCAGCTTGAGAAGTGTTTTTCTCAATTGCGATTGCAAAGATAATCGGCTTCAAATTGATGTGCAAGAAAAAACGTGAAATTTTTTTAGTGAATCATTTGATACCGCATTTCCACTTGTGATGAGTATAACGGAGGAGATTGAAATGAAGTTCCCATAGAAAACGGTAAAATTGTGACAGGGTGAAACCTGATTGGCAGTGGAGCCGTATATCTGAGGGCCTCTGTGCAGGCTCTATCCTGCAATCCCCGGCAGGGTATAATGTGCACGGGAAGCCCGAATTATCGTAAATGAGCTTCTGAGATTGCTTTTTTTCAGAGATTGGCTTGCAAAATTTATCAATCTGGTATAGCTTAATATAATGGATGAAAGGCTTGGGCCGTGTGTGACGAAGTTCCGGCAGGCAAGCCTTAAAATCTACTTAACCTAAACAAAACAAAGATGCACAGAATCTCCCTTACCCTTTGCTGGGCATTGCTCAGCGCTCTGTTGTCGTACACTTCTGTTGTTGCGCAAAATCACAACCACCCTATCGCTGATGAGGTCGCTCGC
>ENA-UENT01000591-UENT01000591.1-marine-metagenome-genome-assembly--contig:-NODE-591-length-19413-cov-4.962951_pt1 | contig 19413 bp, 19 predicted proteins | sample MGYA00237879_ERZ529330 | MGnify/ENA primary metagenome ERZ529330 (study PRJEB26372, sample SAMN05368345) | marine metagenome | biome: cultured habitat; feature: ocean water; material: water; isolation... | reverse complement strand
ACTAACCCAACTAACCCAACTAACCCAACTAACGCAACTAACCTAACCACCTAACTAACCCAACCCCCTCAATCACCCACCATTTGGGTGCTAATATTAAGTGGAGGTAAAAAAAAATAAAAAAAATTGCTCGAGACGTAGGGGGTGGGCAAATCTTCCGTGTCTATTAGAGTGTAAGGCGCAATAAACAATGCCTTTTGAGAGCAGACACCGAAGCCCATTTGGAGGATTAAAAAACAGTCTAGCGATGAATCTTGAAGCAAAGCAATCATTTCTACAGAACTTTCCATTATTCGAATCCCTCAGCCCGGAAGAGCGACAGCAACTAAGCCAAATGATGGAATTTAAGGTGAAGCCTCGTTTTAGCTTTATCTACCATCCTGGTGATGCTTCTGATCAAATCTTTTTCCTTGCACGAGGTACCGTAAAGATTGGTACGCACTCTGCTGATGGTAAAGAAGTGATCAAGCACTTGATTCACCCAATGGCCATGTTCGGTGAGCTAGGTCTTATCGGTGAGCAGTCTCGCACTGAATTTGCTCAGGCACTTAAGGAAGATGTACACTTGTATGTGCTGAAAGTAAGTGACCTACAGCGCTTGATGCGTGGCAACTTCCAACTGACATCAAAGGTGATGAACTCTTTCGGTTCACGTTTGGTATCAGCTGAAAGCAAGCTAGAATCCTTAATCTTCAAAGATGCACGTACCCGCATCATCGACTTCATCAAGGATGCCGTCAACAAGCGTGGTCGTCGTATTGGATATGAAATGCTATTGCGTCATAGCTTGACGCACCAAGATATTGCCAATATCACTTGTACTAGTCGCCAAACGGTTACGCTGGTACTGAACGAGCTGAAGAAATCTGATCTGATATACTTCAACCGTGGAAAGATTCTCGTTCGCGATATGGCTAAGCTCTCTTAAGAACCGCTGAATAATAGCGCTTTAATTTAACCCCAAATACCATTTGAATCCCGAATCTCGGCAATGCTGCGGTTCGGGATTTTTTATTACTCTAGTTTGTTGTAAAGATTATGGCGTATCAAAAACCGGTAAAGGTCAGAGGGAAAATCCTGGAGATTATTGACCGCGACCTTTTGCTAGTGTATGTGAATGAGGATTACCCCGCTGTCCGGGCTCGAGTCACTGGAAAGCAACGAATGGTCTATCTGAGAGAGCTAGTAGTTGGGAATGAATTGGTTTTCGAGCTACACCCGGAAGATCGTAATCAAGGGCGCCTGGCTCGGAGAGTACTCGATTTTACTGGCCTTTGATCCATCTTGGTGCAGGTTCTACATGCGTATGCGCCAATTTTTGGGGTAGTAATTATTGTAGCGATTACCTAATCCCTTTACCCAACCCAGGTTGAGTCCTTGATGCTTAATGAGGGCCCATCCTTTAGGTAAGTTCTCAATAGGAGGAGTGTTCTTCCTGAGAAACTCAAGGGCGGTAGTTTGATCCACTTCTACGTTAGGAAGGTCTGTGGAACAGGCTAACTGAAGAGCCCATTCCGCAGATGGTACCAACTGTTTTCCTTTCCATTCTCCCAGTATAGTGCCTACTTCTAAACGCTTAAGATTGGTAGCTAGAATCTCTGCATCGGTGACTAAATGCTGAGCCAGTGCGCGCCAGCTGCCTTTGTCATTGCTGTAAAAGCGGTAAGACCTTGCATCATTCATCCAAGGAGCGGCCCCAACCGTGTCTTTATCTCTTACCACTTGGAGTTTCTGAAATGGCTTTGATCGGAATTTGGTCTGCTCACCTCCATTCTTCCGAAAGGCCGCTAAAAAGAAACCTTCCCCATTTAGACGATGCGGATAGGCCTGATATCCATATTCCCGTTCTTCTAACCCCCATGCTTCTGGAAAAGGCAGCGACTCATACGCGAGATCGGATTCATTGGCCAGCCATTTTGCATTTGCATCATTTTCCTGTTGGTTGTAGGTACAGGTGCAATAAAGAAGTACACCGTTTGGGGCAAGCAGTTCTTTGGCGGTCTTCAGAATTCTTCCTTGGCGGGCGGCACAGAGCTTAACATTATCGCTCGACCATTCTTGTCGGGCAGCTTGATCCTTCCGAAATAGGCCTTCGCCGGAACATGGAGCATCAACTAGTACTAGATCGAAAAAGCCTTTTAATCCGGCAAAATCTTCCACATCATGATTGGATGTGAAAGTATTATGGTAACCCCATTTCTGGAGATTGTACCGTAAGATTTGGTACCGACTACGGATTACTTCATTAGCCAACAGCCAACTACCTTCCGGTAAAATACTGGTCAGTAATGTACTCTTGCCACCAGGTGCAGCACACAAATCCAATACGCGGAGTGGACGTTCTGATGGGAAGCAAGCGCGAAAGGCAGCATCGATGAGCATACTGCTTGCTTCTTGCACGTAATAGGCTCCCGCATGAAAAGTTGGATCGAGGGTGAAGGAGGGGCGTTCCGGGAGGTATCTTCCGAGGGCACACCAGGGTACCTGTTCCTCTGTGGGAAAAGCACTTGGAGCCTTCTGCGGGTGTAGGCGTAGGCTTACAGGAGGGTCTGTTTCCAGTGCTTCGAAAAAAGCACTAAAATCATCGGCTAGTAAGCCCTGCATTTGCGTCCGAAAAGCGTCAGGTAGTTCGATCATTGCTAGAATCAACAAGAGTGAGCAAAATTAGACAACTTTTATGAGGGACAGTAGTTTTTAAGCTATACCAATGAAGTAGATACCGGATTTGACCGATCTGCTTTTTGTTCAAGACAGACTGATTACCTTTGCAGCATGGAAATAAATAAGACCACAGTAGTAAAGGCCCTAGCGGGGGTTAAGGACCCTCACACCGGCCAGGATTTGATTACCGCTAATCGCGTTCGTGATTTGGAGATTGAAGGTAATTCGATCCGTTTTACACTGGAGTTACCCAACTTGAATAATGACTATAAGTCGCAATTGAACTTTGCTTGCCAGGAAGCAATCCTCAAGCATTACCCAGAGGCGCAGGTGCATGTACATATGATGGCTACTGCTCCAGGGGCACAGGCCACTACCGGCCCATTGCCACACGTGAAGAATATTATCGCGGTAGCAAGTGGTAAAGGTGGAGTAGGGAAGTCTACGGTTTCCACCAATCTTGCCCTAGGGCTAAAAGCGCTTGGAGCTACGGTCGGCCTTTTGGATGCCGACCTCTACGGCCCGTCTATTCCCACAATGTTGGGTTTGCACGGGGAGCGACCAAAGATTCAGGATATTCACGGACAGCCGAAGATTATGCCCCTTGAGGCGCACGGTATCTTCACAATGTCCATTGGTTTTATCATCGAACCAGAGCAGGCTGTAGTGCTGCGTGGCCCTCGGCTGAGTGGTGTGATCAAGCAGTTTATTAATGATACAGTCTGGCCAGCGCTAGACTATTTGATTGTTGATCTACCTCCGGGGACTGGTGATATTCAGTTGACGTTGATGCAAACCGTACCTGTGACGGGAGCTGTCTTGGTGACCACTCCGCAAAATGTAGCGCTAGCTGATGCGGTGAAAGCTATGAATATGTTCTTGCTACCTAATATTGATGTTCCAATTTTGGGTGTAGTGGAGAACATGTCTTGGTTTACGCCAGCGGAGTTGCCAGATAACAAGTACTACATTTTTGGTGAAGGCGGCGGCGAACTCCTGGCCAAGGATAGTAAGTCGGTTGTATTGGGGCAAGTGCCATTGGTACAGGGTATTCGCGAGGCTGGTGACGGAGGACGTCCAGCAGTACTAGATGAATCCAATGTCGTTACTCGTAAGGCATTCATGGAAGTGGCGGAGAATGTTGTTCGCCAAGTAGCTGCACGAAACAAGCAAAAGGACCCTACACAGATTATCAATGTTCAATCCTAAGCGCATTTTACGTGTACTTTGTGGAACATTTTGCCAGCGGTGGAGCGTTGCGAAGAGGCTGATTGCCAACTTTTAATTACTTAACTTTGTTGTTCTTATATACAACTGAAGTCTAATTCATACCTATGTCGGTTACGGAAAAAGAGACATTGATGGCCCAAGTAGATGCTGCACTGGAAACGGTGCGTCCACACTTGGCTGCTGACGGCGGAAACGTGGAAGTGGTAGACATCACTGATGACAACATTGTCCAGGTGAAGTGGCTAGGTAATTGTCAGAGCTGTTCCATGTCCTATATGACCATGAAAGCTGGTTTGGAGCAGGCTATTAAAGGACGCCTACCAGTTATTACCGGTGTAGAAGCAGTGAATGGGCTGTAAAGCGCTAACACATGCGTTTGCTCACTCTTTCATTTTCACTTCTCTTATTAGCTAGTTTCGGAAGGGGCCAAGACTATTTGCCAACACTAACTGATCGTGCTACCTGGACGATAGAGATTGGTGAGGGTATGGGCTCGTTTCGCTATATCACTTATACGCTCGATTGTGATTCCGTACTCATCAACGGGAAGTACTACCAGCAACTCCTTTTTGAAGATCCAAATGCAGATTGTGAAAAAGTCTCTCCTTCCTATGTTCGGGAGGATATAGAGACTCGGCAGTTGTTCTACTACAGCAGTGGACTGTTCGCTGGAGAGGAAATCTTGATCGCAGATTACACCCTCGAAGTAGGGGATACGTTGGTTACTTACCCGGTGTTCGAAGACGAGGAGGTGCAGCTGGTCGTTGTGGATTCAATCTTCTCCTTTTCTTTCCAAGGGCAAGAACGAACCTTCTGGCGATTCGAAGACCAAGCTTATGGTTATTTCGAAGGAGTCGGTAATGTATGGGGAGGGTTATTGCCAGGCTGTAACCCGAATCGATTTGCTGTTCTTCACGATCGAGAAGATAGCCCAGTCGATTGCAATGATATAACGGCGGTGGATGATCAAGGATTACCCATACAAATAGCCTATTACCCCAACCCAGCTCAAGATTTCTTAATCATCGATTGGAATAATAACCGCCCCATCGATGGCTTAACGTACCAATTATTCGATCCACTTGGCCGAGAATTCCTCAACGGACAAGTTATTGGACAATCGACTCGGATCGAGTTGTCAACCCTTACCGCTGGTACCTACTTGCTTCGCCTGTTCCTTGATGGGAAGCCATTGGATCAACAGCTTATTATCCGTCAGCCTTAAGCGTCCTACCCTTATTGTACCACTAGTTTTAGTGTGCCTTGTGTAGCGGCACCCTGATAGTTAAGTATGTAGACACCAGTAGGTAGTTCAGGTAGCTGGATTTCATTTGCGGGGTTCTGCCAGTTTCGTAGCAATTGCCCATTCGGCGTAAACAACGAAAGTTGGTCGAGTTGGAGTTCAAATGGCAACGGAATACGCGCTTCACTAGACAGCGGATTTGGTACTTGCCAACTCGATTGCTCCGTCACCTCTTCCGTGCTGTTGACAAGCGGTGCTTCCGGCCGTAGATACAGAACAAAGCCATCGTGATCACTAGAGCGCGTACTAAGACTTGGATTGACAAAATAGGCACTGGCAGCATCGGAATTACCACGAGCAAAGCTGAATTCTGTGACCTCCATTCCCTCTAACTGAGTCGTAAGACAGTGGTCGAGTAGTTGAGCGTTACCTTCAAATACAAAGGAGTAACTCTCTGTTGCGTCTAGCGTAGACTGATTAGTAAGCGCCGGACTTACGATAGGTTGCACCTCATACTCAGCCCCAAGACTACTGCTACCTTCTAGTTGACTCAAAACATCTACATAACCATCAGAAAAAGGAATGGCATTAAAGTCTCCTACAACAATTAAGTTCTGCCCTTGACGATCTTGAATCATCTCAGCAACTGAAAGGGACTGCTCGTAACGTTTCGTGCGAACAAAGAAAGAGTTAGAACCTTCAATTCCCCCTAGAGACCGCAAGTGTAGGTTGAGGATTTGTATTGGAGTAGGTGGATTCGTGGGGAGGTTGGCTTCCAACAGTAGTGGTGGCCGATCATGCAAGCGTCCGCCAAGGCTCAGTGTTTCGGTAGATCCGAGCTGGCGCACTTCTACATCTTGTATTTCCTCTTTAACCAGGTAGGCACAATTAATTCGGGTATTGTTATTGCCTTGAATGATGTAGGAGTCATAGCGCAAATCTGGATGTAGCTGATTAATCCGGAAGTTGAGCTCTTGCAAATTACCAAGGTCTCCCACTTCCTGTAATGCGACGATATCCGGTGCCCCAAGCTGTTCTACGATATAACGAGCCACTTTTGGGTACTGTGTATCCAGAAAATCACTTTCATCCTGTAGTTGCAATACATTAATACAGCCAACAGTAACCTCGTCATCATTAGCGCTGCGAAGGTTTCGGTCTGCAATAGTGCCGCTAACAGAATAAGTGAGCGGAAAGGCAACGTAGAGGTCATCGCTTTGATAGAAGACGCTGGTAGATGAAACACGCTGGCCTACACTCAAGAAGCGATTGTTGGGTTGACTGATAGCATCAGGGTCAATCCAGAAAAGTTCAGGATTACCATCCCATACGGGAAGGTCATTTTGCCCAGGAAAACGAATCCCTGCCTCCCGCATCGGCCGTTGAGCTGCAGTGCTAAGAGCTGCAATATCATTTCCTAAAGCTGGTCCAACCACAGCAGCATCGAAAGTCACCCGCATGTTTTCTACTCGTTCCAAGTCACGCACGGTGTTTGCTTCTGTTCCTGGGAAGGTAGCAGTAAGCTCAATTGGTTCTGGTAGGTCAGCTGTACCACCGGTGGCACTGAACGATAGTTCAAATCCCGCAATTTCGGTGAGGCCTTCAAATTCTCGAACGATCCCCTCTACGTTTACCAACTGACCAATACTTAGGTTCGGTGTGAATCCGGTATAAATGAACAGTCCATCTGATGTCAAGGGATCATTATCACTACGATTGGTAGGTGTTTGAATAAAGAAGAATTCGTCGCCTACAGCAGTTACTACATTTTCATTGACCTGAACCAATTGCCCTAGGAAAGGGCTAATGTTATCACTACCTTGAACTTCCCAGATTTCCAGCTCTGGCTGTCCAAACAGTGTCAGATTTGTAGAGAATAAGAATAGAATCAATGGCAAAAAACGCAGATGATCTAACAATGTGCTAACTTTATTGTTACGCTTGGACATATAGTGCATTATGAGTAATCAGTCAGAATCAATATTTAGTAAAACCATCAACCCCGTTTATCAGGCAGGTATTGCGCTGGCTGGGGTCGTGGTAATTTCTTTGGTCGCAAAGCTAGTAGGATTGACCGGCATAACCGAAGTTCCACAGCGATTTCCGTGGATGTCGGCGGCTTCCTTCATGCTGTTGTTTGCGTTATTTAACAGTGTGTTTTCCCTTAGCTCTGATAACCTGATGAAGTACTGGGGGCGTTCCATGTACTGTTTTCTTGGGTTAGCAGCTGCAGCGGCAGGTGTAGCCTATCTATTGTCTTCTCTGACAATGAGTGAGGCAGGTTCCTATCGCTGGATTTACATTGTCGTCGGGATAGGGTATCTCGTTTTCCTTAGTATGATGGCAATGCTCCGCAAGATCGTAGATTTTGCGCAGCGCGAGGAATGGAACCACCCTCGAATTCGTCGCAAATAGGACGTTGGTCCCACAACAGTTTAGGCCCGTATAACATGCGAAGAACTAAGCTTGTTGCGATCTAAAACCAAAATTTCTGATCTATGTTTAAATACCTTCCCGTGGGTCTCACTTTGCTCTTTTGTATGAGCATTTTGTCGTGTAATCAGGCTCAGCAGGTCAAGACCCGGGCTACTATCCCGATGAAAGTGGAAGAAAAATTTGATCCACCACCAGCCCCGAAACAAGATGAGGGGCCAATGAGTGCTGCGCAGCTAGAATTTCCAGAACGGGTGGAGAAAGTGGTAAAGGATGTTGAGGAATGGCAAGAAGAGTTAAGCCCACAGGCATTCCACGTGTTACGTCAGGCTGGTACTGAGCGTGCTTTTACTGGAGCGTATTGGGATAACAAAGCCAAGGGCGTGTACGTATGTGGTGGCTGTAGCCTGCCGTTGTTTTCGTCCAATACGAAGTTTAAGTCTGGTACCGGTTGGCCAAGTTTCTACGAGCCGGTTGCAGATAAATATATTATTGAGCATTCAGATACGAGCTACGGTATGGTTCGTACAGAAGTTGTGTGTTCCCGATGTGATGGTCACCTTGGACACGTTTTCAATGATGGCCCAGCGCCGACAGGCTTGCGCTATTGTATCAATAGCGTCTCGCTAGACTTTATCCCTGAAGCTGAGGTGGAGGAGGAGAAAGAGTAGGGTAGGAGCGCAAATTGCAAGGAAGAAAAAGTCGGAAGGAAATCATATTCCTTCCGACTTTTCGATTTTAGTCTAATCCTACAGCTTGAATGACTGCCGTAGGTATATTTCCTTTGATAGACATACCATTGCTGTCATCTCCCAGGAGTAGCATCCAATTATTCTGCCCTGGGTCGGCTATGGCAATGACTGGAGTAAAGTGATGCCACAAGAACATACCCATCATATCATCGTAGATGATTTCAGTGTTGGGGTATTCTTCTTCGATACGCTTCTTTACAGCCGCAATATCTTGGCTACTAGCATCTTCAGTGGTGCTGAGCATGAGTGTCCATTTTACGGAAAAGCCTGCGTATCGCTTATTGTCCACAACTGCCTCTTGTACCGGGGTAGCAATTGAATAGTTATAGAAGGTGAGTTCTGTCTGATCAGAGTCTAAGCTTTTATACCATGCCATAAATCCTGGAGTACTGGCTTGGGTAGCTGTTTTTGTTGCTGCCGCTTCATACGCTTTGGCTTGCAATAAATGGAAGTAATACCCTACGGTTTGAGGGACTGCCTGCTGGTAGGTTAGGTTAGCTGATAGACCTTGATCCGGGAAGAATGCATCCCAGACACCAGCAGGGAGCAAACCGTACGCTAGGTCCAGACTGCCGTTGGGGAAATCGAAAATGCGCCAAACTGGTGTTTCACCCGCTGTAGCCGCAATGATAAACTGATGTTGGCGCTCCAGTCTAATACTACGATCATCATTCTTGAAGACGCTCTTCATCCCATACTGTTGCTGAAAATCGGGAATAATCTCGGCCATGATTTCCGTTACGTCTCCTAACTCATCACTCTCTACCCGCACTATTACCTCTTCGGGCACACTGTATAGAAAGTAAGTCCGCTCATTGATCGTTTTTTCTACAATTTCAGCATTCTCGATATCGAGGACAGTTGAGCGCATACTCATATCCTCATTTACAGTAGACTCTTGGGCGGTGATCCACTCATCATATTTAAGGACATAGCTCATGCCCATATGTAGCATTTTTGAAGCGGGTTCGAAGTCGCGCTTTAGTAGCAAATCCACGTACTCTTCTGCCATGGGCTGTACTTCCGAGCGATCTTGCGAGAATCCACTGAAAGAAAGGATCAGAAAGAGAGTGGCTAGGCTGAGGTTGAGATTTTTCATAGTATGCGTTGTATAAGTCAGTGTTTGTTTTCAGAAATATAATTCCCTAAGATACATTGGTCTTGCCCTACGGCAAATAGGTGGCTAGAGCAGAAACCATCTGACGTTGCAGTTTTGCAGCGGCCTCTCGAGCTGCGGTACCAAATTCTTCATCACTACCGGCATAAATAATGCCTCTAGACGAATTCACGAGCAGACCACAATGGTCATTCATGCCATGGCGGGCAACGGCTTCTAAGTCTCCACCCTGTGCTCCAATGCCAGGTACCAAAAAGAAAGAGTCTGGTGCTAGTTGCCGGAGCTCTCGGAACTTCTCGGGATGCGTTGCTCCGCAAACGAACATCAGTTCATCCGGACTCGCCCAAGTTTGTGCTCTCTGCATGACCTTGGCGTAAAGAGCCTGCCCGTCCTCTTGTGCAGTGAACTGAAAGTCATTACTACCTTGGTTGCTGGTCAGGGCTAGTAAGATCACCCATTTGCCTTCAAAGTCGAGAAATGGCTTTACAGAATCTTCGCCCATATAAGGGGCTACTGTAACCGCATCTGCACTAAGGTTTTCAAAGAATGTACTTGCATACATACGAGATGTATTGCCAATGTCTCCTCGTTTGGCGTCGGCAATCTTTAGGTGATCATCACCAATGTACTCCAGAGTTGCCCGTAGTACCTGCCAACCTTCTTCTCCCATCGCCTCGTAGAAGGCCGTATTGGGCTTGTAAGCCACACAAAGATCCCGTGTGGCATCAATGATAGTTTGGTTAAATCGATAGACGGCTGCTGGACCAGTCCCTAAGTGTTCGGGGATGCGCTTGGGGTCAGGGTCGAGACCGACACAAAGAAATGATTTACGCTGTTTGATGAGGCCGAAGAGGTCCTTACGGTTCATGTAGTGGAATTTCTCGCGAAGATAGTGAGGAGTATGGACTTGTCGTTAATCCCGATAAGGAGATACGGGTTAAAAATAGAGCTGCACATTCGACATCTTCCTACCTTTGGGGCGAACAAGAAGAAGAGGTATTCTCTATGCGGTATTTTCTCCGACTTTCCTACGATGGTACACACTATCACGGTTGGCAACGCCAACCGAATGTTTTAAGTGTTCAAGAAAGTATAGAGATTGCCTTGGAGAAAGTACTCAAGCGCCGCGTGTCTTTGATCGGCTGTGGCCGTACTGATGCTGGGGTACATGCCAGTGGCTACATAGCGCATATCGATATACCTGATGCCTTGCCGGTATCCTTTCTGGCCAAGATCAATTTTGCACTGCCCGAGGATATTGCGATTCATAGGGCCTGGGAAGTGGAGCGAGGGTTACATGCGCAATTCTCCGCCATTAATCGAACCTATCACTATCACTTGCATACCCGTAAAAGTCCCTTCGTTCGTCACCATAGTACACTCTTACATGACGGAACGGAAAAACTAGATTGGGATGCCATGCAGGCTGCCGCTGATTATCTATTAGATCACAGTGAATACAAGGGTTGTTGCAAAGTGCCAGAAAAGCATGACAGTACCATCTGTCAAATTAGTGAGGCCCAATTCGTTCGCCATGGAGAGCACGATTGGTGCTTTCAAATCACGGGTAACCGATTCTTACGTGGTATGGTCCGTTTGCTCGTAGCTCAATTGATAAACATTGGTACGGGAAAAGATAAGGTAGCCGATTTCAAGGCACGTCTGCAGGCAGGAGAACGTCCAGATCACTTTGTTTATGCACTGGCGCAAGGGCTGAGGTTGTATAGTGTTCGATATCCAGAGTGAAGAACTTTGGAGTGTAAGAGTTAATTGAGCAGACCGCCTGCGGCGGGCCCACCCTCACCAAGACCGGTCATGACCTTTTCCGCTTCTCTCGGAAAAAGCATGGGATTCACACCCTATTCAATGACGAATCACCGAACAGGCCAGCATAATCCTATGATAAGTTGAAAAACCGAGGAAATACCGATGAATTAAGTGCCTCTTGAGCGCGCTGTAAAGGCAATGGAATCTATAGCTCTGATGAATGGTTTTTCTAGAACTTCTTAACAATATCGGAGCTTTTCTCTTTTTAAACAAAAAAATAAATAATAATTTTATTAAAAATTTTTTTGTTTTATATTTGTAGGCTGAATCATCCAAAACTACTTTTTGTCATTTTTCGACGCTACCACCTAGACACCCAGTGCAAATCCTTGGTCACTCATCCTCGCTCTATGGTCACTCGTCGATTAATGGTTTACTAGCAGCAACATTCGGCCGATATTGCGGTCGTTAAGGATAGAATTGATCACTCACTATTTTACACAGAATCACTCCGAACTGTTATGAAGAATTTTATCACCCTACTCTGCCTATTGATAGGCATGGGCTCCTATGCTCAAAATGCAAGCATCATTGGGCAACTACAAGATCCAGACGGAGAAGCAGTTGTCTTCGCAAATGTCGCACTTTACAATGCTGCTGACAGCAGCCTCACCAAAGTAGAAACTACCGACGAATCTGGTGTTTTCCGAATCCGTGGCCTTGCTGCAGGTACTTATAATATCTCTGCTACCTACGTTGGCGCTTCTGATTTCGAAAAGAATGGAATTGAGCTTAAAGCTGATGAGCAGCTCGACCTAGGTGTACTTCAATTCGCTAGTACAGCCGTAGAGCTGGCCGAAGCAACCGTGACGGCTACTCGCGCAATGGTGGAAGTAAAGCCCGATCGTACTGTCTTCAATGTGCAAGGTACCATCAATAGCACAGGCTCTGATGCGATTTCCCTACTCCGTAAAGCACCTGGTGTTACGGTAGATAACAATGATAACATCAGCGTCCTCGGACGTGCTGGCGTTCTATTGTATGTAGATGGTAAGCGTCTGCCACTAGCTGGAGATGACCTAACATCTTACCTGCAAAATCTTCCTGCGGAACAAATTGATCGGATCGATATTATCACGACGCCTGGTGCAAAGTATGAGGCTGAGGGTAATGCCGGAATCATTGATATTCGCCTGAAGAAGGATAAGAGCCTGGGAGCAAATGGATCGATTAGCGGTACATTCAGCCAGGGCCGATTTGCAGTAATGAACGGAAGTGCTTCTGGTAACTACCGTAATAAGTGGATGAATACTTTCGTAACCATTGGCGGCAACGATGCAGAGCGCTTCAATGATATGGACTTCGAGAGTACACAAAATGGACTCTTCCTCGAAGAAAGCAACCGCATGCGTAATCTGGCCAGTGGCTATAACTTCCGTGTAGGTACCGACTTTTTCCTAGGTGACAAGAATACCATTGGTTTCATGGTGTCTGGGAATGATTTCACTGGAGAGCATCTTAATCTAAATCGTATTGCGATTTCGCCACAGAGTACTCCAAACGCTGTGGATAGTATCCTGGTCTCTGATAACAGCTCTACCTGGGCTCGCCAGCGTTACACGTATAACCTCAACTACCGCTACGATAACCGCAAGGGACGTAGCCTTAATGTTGACGTGGATTACGGCCGTTATAACAACGATAGCGATCGCCTCCAGCCTAACCAGTACTTCGATGCAGAAGAGGATCAAATCCTTACTGAAGTAATCAACACCTTTGAAACGCCGACGATCATTGATATCTACACAGCGAAAGTGGATTATGAGCAAGGCTTTTTGGGCGGTACGCTTGGTTTTGGTAGTAAGTTGAGCCGTGTGGAATCTGATAATACCTTCATCGTATTTGATGTGTTTGACAATAAGCCAGTACGGAATGACCGCACTTCAAACATCTTCGACTATGTCGAGAATGTTTACGCAGGTTATGTGAGCTATACTCGTCCAATCAATGAAAAGTGGAGCTTCTCTGCTGGCCTTCGCGCAGAGCAGACGGATGCAATGGGTAACCTGACTCCATTCGATGAAGATCTAAATGAGCCGCCAGTAGAGCTTAACTACTTGAGTTGGTTCCCAAGTGCGGGTCTTACTTGGCAAGTAGCGCCAATGCACGCCCTACAGTTGAACTATGGTCGTCGAATCAATCGTCCGGATTATAACGTCCTCAATCCGTTCAACAATCAGTTGAGCCAGCTATCATATGAAAAAGGTAATCCATTCCTTCAGCCGGAAATCGTGAACAATGTAGAACTTGGCTATACGCTTAAGTATCGCTACAATTTCAAGATTGGCTACAGCCGCACAATCGATCAAATTACACGCTTGATCGGACCGGATGAGGCGGATCCTCGTGCTAACTTCATCACATGGGAAAACCTGGCTAATCAGACGATCTACAGCATGAACATCAGTGCTCCATTCCAGGTGCGCAAAGGATGGAATTCTTACATCAATTTCAGTGCTTCACATCTCGATAATCAAGCGGATTATGGCAACGGTGCTGTGGTGGATGTACAGGCATTTACCTATTCAATCTACCAACAGCAGACAATCGACCTACCTTACGGTTTCAAGGGTGAAGTTTCTGGTTGGTTCTCTGGTCCTGGTGTCTGGGGTGGTGTATTTGAGTACGAAACCAGCTGGAGCCTTGATCTAGGTCTACAGAAGAAATTCATGAACGATCAGTTGAACGCTCGTTTGAGCGTAAGCGATATCTTTTATGAAACAGGCTGGGACGGTGTCTCTGAATTCGATGGTCTAATCTCTGCTGGCTCTGGTCGCTGGGATAGCCGCCGAGTGGCATTGAGCTTGAGCTATAACTTCGGTAACCAAAACGTGAAGCGTTCACGTCGCCGTAACACTGGTTTGGAAGAAGAGGCGAAGCGCCTTGGAAACTAGAATCAGTAAATAATAACTGATAATAATGCCCCAGTCAGCAACCTTAAGCCGGCTGGGGTATTTCAGTTTTTATCCCAACAATGGTAGCCCACGAAAAGCTTGCATGAGTACTATCGTGACTAAAGCAAAGTATGCTAAGGCAAACAAAAGCAAGCCCGGCAGTTTTCGCAAAACATAGTATCCTACTAGTGGAATAATCTGTAATGCATGCATGCCCAGAAAATGTGCTATTCGGAGATCTCCATGATTCTTACTCCAGTTGACAAACGGTAACCCTTCTCCGCCATCTGGCGCACCTACTGTATGGGCTAGAATTGCTCCCATGGCATAGCCCTCCAGTGCGAATAGAACAAACAGTAAAATGCCAAGGCGAATAGCCCACAAATAGGCTGTTGGTAGCTCTACTCGAGTGCTTCGGAAAAACAACAGCCCCATATAGGCCGTCCAAAGTGTCATAACCCCAACTGCTAAGCCCATTAAGCCAAACATGATTTCATGGAACGGGGTGCTACTATTGAAGTGAGAGGTCTGGCCAAGGAAAGCCTGCCAACTGATGTAAATGTTTTCAAAGCTGAGCACGATAACCACTACCCAGCTGAAGACTTTGACTTTCCGTTGTTCGCTCAAGTAGTCTAGTATCCAGGCCATCGTCCAGGAAAAAACGACTGTAGATATCAAAAACTTAGTTGGCTTGATCAACGCATTTATCCCCAACACTTTAACCGAATAGAAGGGCATTAATACCAATAGCACGACTGCACCAGCGAGGCACAACCAGCCATAACGGGATAATAATTGATTCCTTTGATCTAATTCACGGAGAAAAGTGACCATAACTACGATGAATGCTGTGGGAAGAACTGTCTCGTCTTAATCGTGCGGATGAGCCAATATAGCAGAAAGCCCGTCGGCCCAAGCATGAAGGTCAAAATAAGACATGGCGCTACGAGCAGCTGAGATACCTCATGCTTAATGGCATTCTGCACAATCAGCCAACCTACTACCAGATCAAATGCCAAATAATGTACCCACCCAATTAAGACTGCTGAAGGCTCTGTAAATAAGGCCATTACTCCTTCTAAACTACCAAAACTGGCAAGGTCTAGCTTGCCTCCGCCTATCGCTTCAACTGCACCGATGACGTATACAATGCATAAGAACAGCACGATGCCAGTAAGTACAATACGGGTAGTCCATTTCCATTTTGGGGCTATAATTAGGAGCAGCCAGGCTGGCAAAACAATGGTATTGCAGATTTGGAACCAAGCATCAGGAGTCATACTGCTAAGGGTTTTCGTTTTCAGAAGTTTGCTGAAATTAATCAAGATTATTTGAACCCCGACTTAGGTACGGTGTATAAGGGGGCAAAAATCTGTTAAAGATGCGCTATTTCATAGGCTCAATTTGTCTCTTGTTAATGGTTCAGCTGGGTGCCCAGAATACGGAGCCTGAACCTGTTTTTTCGCTGTCGCGCGCGCTGCATGACCTGGAGTATTTTGAGAACCAAGCTCAATTGTGGCAGGCGGAAACTGAGCAAAATCCAAGCAACGCCAGGGCATGGCAATACTATTATACCTCTGCCCGTAATATCTATGCATTGCAGGGTTTCTCTTCCTATGACCTGCCATCAATTGTTGCTGAAGCTCAATCTGCCATACCCAATTCCTTTGAAGCTCACTACATCGCCTATTGGCAGAGCCATATTTTCAATAAGGATTATGATGAACTACTAGCTGCTCATGCCGTAGAACCAGACCGCAAGGAGATCATCCACGATATGGTGCACTACTTTGCGATCAACGGGAAAAACGAGGATTTTCAGGAATGGTGCGAAAAGCTTCACCAAGCTACCTTCTACAGCAACGGTCTACTGGAATGGAACTACAATGCCCTGGCATCCGTACGTGCTGATGGTGTATTACTAACCCAAGGGGACAATGACACCTACCCGGCTTGGGTACTGCAAGCGGCTCGTGGAGTTCGCCCTGATGTGAAGGTTGTCAATATCTACCTGCTCCTAGCAGAAGCCGGATATCGCTCCCTTGTTTTCGAAGAATTGGATATCCCCGACAATTTTAAGCGTCCGTTTGCCTCCGCATTAAATATTCAAATTGAGCAACTTCTTGAGCACGTGATGAGGCATTGCGAACGCCCGGTGCACCTTGGGATTGCCACTCCGGGTAGTCAAAGAGAGGCTTTCAGTAGCAACCTGTTTCTTACCGGTCTCGCATTTGAATACAGCATGCGTTTCATTGATAATGTGCGCTTGATTCGGCATAACTATGAGAATGAATTTTTGACGGATAATCTCCGAATGCCCTTGTCCTATGATCCCTCTGAGACGGTAGTTAATCACATGAATATGAATTATGTCCCTGCCCTCAGTTTACTGCACGATCTCTATATCGGGGAAGGGGAGGAGCAGAAGGCAGAAGAAATCACCCGACTTGCTTTGGATATTGCCGACCGTGCTGGTAGAAAGACGGAAGTAGCCACATTATTTGACACCGGAGAGGATCTTGTTTCACCTGCGTCAAGCACCAGTATCGATCTGCGAAATGTGGAAAAAGATCTACGTCGCATTAATCGAGCGCTGTACGCCTCTGCCTTTGAAGTATCAAATGGTTTATACCAAACTTTCCTGCAAGATCTACTTGAAGCTAAGCGCTTTGACTTGTTAGAAGTTTGCAAAACTCATCCTGTCGATTGGGTATCGCTTTTGCCGGAAGAATATCGGGATATATCTGCCGCTGAACTTCACGATGGAGGTCATCCAGAAGAGGAGCATGCTCCAGTGGTAAATATTTCTTACGAGGCAGCTACCGTGTTCTGCGAATGGCTTACTGAAGTATACAACAGCTCTGATCATCGTAAAAAGAAGTTTAAGCAGGTACGTTTTCGACTTCCCACGGAGCAGGAATGGATCTATGCTGCGCGTTTGGGGTGGAATTACGAATCACCTTACCCTTGGGGAGGTCCTTACTATCGGAATGCAAAGGGGTGCCATCTGGCGAATTTCAACCCTTATCTCGTTAGTCAAAGTGACTCTACTGCTGACTTCGCTCCGTCTGATGAGCCGGAGTCGCCAGGAGAAGATGGGGCTTTCTTTCCAGTTAATGTTGAGGCCTACTTCCCCAATCGAGCCGATCTATACAATATGAGTGGAAATGTGGCCGAGATGATTCAGGAAGCCGGCGTAACCAAAGGTGGAGGATGGATGGATCCAGCTTACTACATGCAAATTGGTGTAAGTAATACGACGGAGCTACCCAGCCCTAATGTGGGATTCCGGATATTTATGGATGTCATTGAAGAATTCTAAAAGCCAGCTCCCCTGTTCTACAACTATCGAAAATGGACGGATGAAAGACTGATGCATGCATTGCAGGCAGGCAAAGAGTCTGCTTTCAATGAGCTGTACAGTCGGTATGGGGATAAGCTCTATGCTTATTTCTGGCGCGCGCTGGCTCAAGAGAAGGAAGTGGCTGAGGATTTTACGCAACAGTTGTTCCTAAAGCTCATTGAGAAGAAGGAGACTTATGATCCTGCGCGTAAATTCAGCACTTGGTTATTTACCCTTGCTGCTAACATGGTGAAAAATGAATACCGCCGAAGAAGTCGAGCAGCAAAGCATCAGGCTAGAATGAATTTTAGCTTTGAGGCGGAGCAAGACTGGTTGGCCCGGATGGACGATGCCTTCTGGCAACAACGATTGGATAGTGCCCTGGCGGAACTGGCAGAAAAACATCGGCAAGTATTTCTGTTGAGGTATCAGCAGGAGCTCACTATAAAAGAGATCAGTGGTATTGTCGGTTGCCCGGAAGGGACTGTCAAGTCAAGACTGCATTATGCAATACAGTACCTGGCTAAACAGCTGGATAAATGTAAATCATGGTAAGCCCCAGGGCCGGAGGAAAAAGAGAGAATGATGGATAATTTCACAAAGCTGGAAAAACTGTTGCTCACAAAATCCTATGAGCAGTTAACTGCTAAAGAACAGTCTTGGCTGGAGCTTCAAGGATTGACTCCTGCTGATTTTGAACATCAGCGAGATACTCTTTTACGAGCAAAGGCGATGCTGCAAACGGAGGTGCCTATGGCTCCTCCTTCAATCAGAGCAAGCTTACTTGAACATCAGCGCCGTTCTGTTGGAAGTGGCACGCGCCAGCGTTGGTTGGCTGCTGCTAGCATTGCAGCGGCGGTCGCTATTGCTTTTCTCTTAGGCCGTTGGTCAACTCCTGAACAACAGATGGCCGAGAACGTGACCACCTTAGCACCTGAGCGGGTTGTCGAAACGATCCGAGATACAGTCTATCAAGATCGCACGATCATTGAGCAGGCTCCGCCGCAGATTATCTATCGCGACCGTGTGGTGCGCGATACGGTATATGTAATGCCGGTTGCTAATGTAGAAGAGGGACTTGGCCGACCAGAAGTATTACCGATCACAGATGGCCGCGAAGCTGCTGCCTTTTCACGTAGTGCCAAGGAAACTGAATCCTTGTTGAAAATTCTAGTAGAGGTGTATTAGCGTAGAACTATTGCTAGGGTCAAACAAAAAAAGCCTTTCCAATACGGAAAGGCTTTCGGATTTTCTATTTGGTTAAGCACAGGTACTACTATGTTTACCTGATATTGGAGTTAGCGGAGTTGGAAGCGCTGAATCGTCTGGCGTTTAGCCTGCGGATGAGATACTAGATCTACATTCAGCGTACAGTTTTCATAGCTTAGCGCATAGCTTTCTCGAACGGCATTACCAATCTGGGCATTACCCAGCGGCTTTAGGCCTAAGAAACGACCCGCTTCATCAGCAAAGGCGTTCATGAGATCTTTAACGGCTACCAAGGCATTGCCATTGGTGTTCTTGTTAATTAAACCTGCCGTCAGCGCTAAATTGATTTTTCGGGTATTCATGGTTGTATGGTTTCAAAGGGTGAATTGGGGTCTTAATTTTGCTCTTCATTTTAAAAAAACTAGAAGAGTCGGTCGCTTTATTTGGTTGTAAAACTGGGTTTTGCAGGAAGTTGTTGTCTGGAATTCTTTAAAGCTTTGTTAAAATTTCTTAAGAAGCCTTGAATACGACAAAAGCACCTGTGTTTTCCGATTCTTCTGCAATTTAATACGGCCTTTTGGCAATGCGTTACCAAAACTGATGAACTGTAACTATTAATGGATGAATGGGCAGAATACAGGAGTGGAACAGACTGCCCAAATCTGACATTTGCTATACCGCTTACGAAGTGGTTTGGGCTTCGC
>ENA-UENT01000589-UENT01000589.1-marine-metagenome-genome-assembly--contig:-NODE-589-length-19614-cov-5.456871_pt1 | contig 19614 bp, 14 predicted proteins | sample MGYA00237879_ERZ529330 | MGnify/ENA primary metagenome ERZ529330 (study PRJEB26372, sample SAMN05368345) | marine metagenome | biome: cultured habitat; feature: ocean water; material: water; isolation... | reverse complement strand
GCCCTTGATTCGCGTGCCTTATATGGTTCAAAACTGTGGTGTCCTTCGGTGTCTTAGGTGGTTTAATAAAATCCAACTTCAAATCACCCAAGAAACCCAAGGTCACCCGCAATTTTGTACTGAATACTTAGATCACTTAGTCCAGCCCTAAAATTCTCCGGTTAGCCGCCTGATCCGTCTCACCACCGGCAAAATCATCAAAGGCTTTTTCGGTCACCTCAATGATATGGTTCTGGATGAACGGGGCGCCCTCTCGTGCACCTTGTTCAGGGCTCTTGATACAGCATTCCCATTCCATGACCGCCCAGCCGTCATAGCCATACTGAGACAGACGAGAGAAAATTCCTTTGAAATCAACCTGGCCATCACCCAAGGAACGGAAGCGGCCTGCGCGCTCTTTCCAACCCTGATAACCACCGTATACGCCTTGCTTGCCAGTGGGGTTGAACTCGGCATCTTTCACGTGGAACGCATAAATACGCTCATGATAAATATCGATGAAATCCAGGTAGTCCATCTGCTGTAGGATGAAGTGACTGGGGTCATAGTTAATGCCCGCGCGAGGGTGCTGATCAACGGCATCCAGGAAGAGCTCGAAGGATATGCCATCGTGTAGATCTTCGCCCGGGTGCAACTCATAGCCGATATTTACGCCCGCATCTTCGTAGGCGTCCAAAATGGGCTTCCAACGTTTACCCAGTTCACCGAAGCCTTCTTCTACCAGACCTGCTGGGCGCTGCGGCCAAGGATACATGAATGGCCAAAGCAAAGCACCACTAAAGCTTACATGAGAACCTAGGCCCAGGTTTTGACTTGCCTGTGCCGCCCATTTCATTTGTTGCACCGCCCATTCGGTACGAGCAGCTGGTTTGCCGTGTACTTCCTCGGGCGCAAAAGTATCGAACATGCTATCGTATGCCGGATGCACAGCAACCAATTGCCCTTGCAGGTGCGTACTCAGTTCTGTGATCTCTAGACCGTATTCCGCAATCTTTCCCTTCAGCTCATCGGCATAAGTCTTGCTGGTGGCTGCCTTTTCCAAATCAATCAGGCGATCTTCCCAGGTGGGGATTTGGATGCCTTTATAACCGAGGTCAGCTGCCCACTGGCAAATGCTGTCGAGGGCGTTGAATGGTGCTTCGTCGCCCATGAATTGGGCCAAAAAAACGGCGGGGCCTTTGATGGTCTTCATACGTGAATGTTGCTTTTGCGGCTGAAGATAAGAGATATCATAAAAACCAAAAACACCCGAATACACCAAAGCTCATGCCTAGCGTATCCGGGTGCTTTGTTGTGCTGCTAGTAGCAGCTTGACGTGAAGTCTTACTGAATCACCAGTTTGTGATTTGCACTTAAGGTACCATTCGTCAATTGTACCATGTAGGTGCCAGCTGGTAAGTGGCTCAGATCCAATTGCTCGTTGAACTGACTGATATTACCTAGTCGCTGTTCAAATACGGTGTTTCCGAGCAAGGAATGCACTCGAACTTGTAAACCGTCTACCGCTTCTGGCAGATTGATATTCAATTGTACTAAACCATTCGTTGGGTTCGGGAAGAGTTGGATGCCTTCCTGGAAAGTCAACTCGTCAACATCAACCAGATCACAGGTTACGCAGTAAGCGAAACAGACTACATCCACCGTCATAGCCATCTCTGCTACGTCAATGGAACGATCTGCAAAATCACCGGTAGTACAGTTGTCACCAATGCTGGTATTAATTTGCTCCCAGCCGTCAGGGCCGTTCTTGAACTTGTAGGTGGCAGTAGAGTTGTTTTCAACGGCTACTGTTGCTGTGTAGACCCCATCACCATCACCATCTTCCATAGCGACATTGTTGAAGTCACTGAAGGAACCAGCAATGAATACACCACCTGGATCAACGGTCTCTAGGTTCATATCCACCTGGAAGGTGATGTCTGAGGTAGCTGCTTCTGCATCAGAGATGAGTTCCCAGCCGAAGAAGTCATCATCCCAGCCGTTGTCCCATTCGATATAGTAGGTAGTACCACCCGTAACTGGGAAGTCGATAATAGCAGAGGTAAATACGCCATCACCACAATTGTCATCACTTACGGCTACTAGGTTTAGGCTGCTCAAAGTGCCACATTCGCCGGTGTATAGCCAAACACGGGTATCACTAGCAGCCAACTCACAGTTAGTGATCGTAATCATGCCATCATTTGCTGGTGTATAGCTGTACCACTCTGTGCGAGCATAAGGGGTAGGGGAGCGGCCTTGGCTGGTATTATCAATGATAGGACCGGTAACTGCAGCATTACCTGTAAACTCCGTGATCTCGTATTGCCCAGGAGTTATCACTTGTGCACTTTCACAGAAATCGCCTTCTACTAGTGGGGTGTCGAAGAAGGACAGGGTCCAGTCGAAGCCGGTAGCATCCCATACATCTTCCCACATGATGTAGTAAGTAACTCCTGCCTGCACGACAGCTTCGCGATAGCTTGCATAGAGATCTTCTGATCCTTCCGTGATAGGGCATTGGTCATCATTTACACCTACAATTTCCAGACTGTTGCAATCACCGCGCAAAATCCAGCCGCGGCTATCAGCACCTCCTTCACAGCTACTAATGCTAATCCAACCATCAGCACTTGGCGTGTACTCGAACCACTGGGAAGCTAATCCTGCACCATCGTCGTGATGGATGCCTCCACCGAAGCAGCTTAGGTCATTTACTGTATGCGTTCCTGGTTCGATCACCGAGGCCGTGTAGCAGTATTGATCATCGCCGGCAGCAGGTATTTCCAACCATTGAATATCATCCAGGTACCAAACGTGATTCGCTTCGATGGGGTAGAAGTTGATACCACTAAACTGATTCAGATCAAATTCAATATTGCCGTTCACCACGCCATCACTGAATACAAAAGAGGCTACTGTGTACTCATCTACGATCAGGCGGGCCTGGTCGTTGTCAAGATCTACGATTAAGCCTACGAAGAAGAACTCATCTTCCGGATAAGTAAAGCCGTAGGCGGTGTCGTCCGTGCCACCATTGTCGTTTAGCTGTATCTCTCCTTGACCATCGCCATTAAAGAAAACATCGAAGGCCCAGTAACCATTTGTAGGAGTTGGGTCCTGATGCTGCACATTAAAGTAGGCTTCGTTGCCTGCCGGGATGTATTGATTCCAGGAGAAAAAGTAGTGGCCGGAGGTTAGGTCCCCTGTGTCAAAGTAGACGTCTTGTGTTGTTGGGCTACCATTAATGCCAAAGACATTATCGCCGTTTAGGGTGTCGACGATAATACCTTCAGTCAGGCCAGGCCAAATTTGCCAGGGGCCAGTGGGATCTAGGAGCCCGAGGTCGTAACTACTGGCATCGTCAGTGAAAATCACTGCCGGATTATTACAGTCCGTGACAGAACAAGGGCCGCAACCAGAGAAACAGGTCGTTTCCAAAACGATTGTAGGCTGGTCCACTACTAAAGGTCGAACTCTGTTGCCTCCTACACTAAAGAGCGTAATTGGTACACCGCACTCGTCAGGGACCGTCTCAAAGTTAGCAGGATCAAATCCGCCATTAACAAAGAAGTAACCAATGGTGTCTTCACTAATAAAATAGGCCTCCGAGTAAATTTGATCGCCATCTGGATCACTCAGCGCTCCAATTCTCACTTCATTTAATGAGGTGGCATCGATAGAAGCCCAGATTACAGAAACCCCGTCGGGGCTTACATCAACACCGCTCATATCCACCGAGAAGGTGACATCTTGAGCTTGAAGAGAGAGTCCGGCCAGAGCCAGAAAAAGCGAAAAACTGTAGAGTAAACGCATAAAGATAGGTTTGGTGAATAGATAGATAATCCTGCCCTGCGAAGAACAGGAGAGTATGTTTTGTCAGTCTTTTTAGGTCTAGCGGTCTTTTTCTCTAAAGCAGGCAGTTTAATCGTCCATTGATGTCCATTTGGCATCGCTCTTACTGGAGGCCACTACTTTTTCAATGAACTTCATGCCTCTTAAGCCATCTTCAACAGTTGGGAAGTCCGTCAAAAGTGGATCAGGCTCCGTTCCAGTTATTCGGGCCTGTACGCAGTGGGCAAAATTCCGGTAGATATTAGCGAAGGCTTCCAGGTATCCTTCAGGATGTCCGGCAGGGATGCGTGCATGAGCTACAGCGCTCGGGTACAATTCCCCGACACCTGTCCGACGAACCTCAACAGGCTTATCCAGCCAGCGTACCGTTAGGGTGTTTGGCTCCATTTGTCGCCAATGAAAACCACCTTTAGTGCCGTATACTCGAATGTTCAAGTCATTTTCTTCACCAGCGCTGATCTGGCTAGCGTGGAGGATGCCCTTAGCACCGTTGTTGAAACGGAGCAGTACGTTGCCATCGTCGTCCAGTGCACGGCCTGGAACAAAGGCTGTAAGGTCTGCACAAAGTTCAGATATCTGAAGGCCGGTAATGTACTCAGCCAGATTCTCAGCGTGGGTGCCAATATCGCCCATGGCGCCTGCAATTCCGGAGCGTTTGGGATCGGTACGCCAACCTGCTTGCTTCTGGTCAGAATCTTCCAGTTTGGTGCTCAGCCAGCCCTGCGGATATTCCACTACTACCTTACGAATATCGCCTAGCTCGCCAGCTTGAATCATGGCACGGGCCTGCTTCACCATTGGGTAGCCCGTATAATTATGAGTGAGCGCAAAGATTAAGCCCGTTTCTTTTACGAGTGCTACTAAGTCTTCTGCCTCTTGCATATCGAAGCACAATGGTTTGTCGCATACCACGTGGAATCCATTTTCCAAGGCCATCTTAGCAGGGCCATAATGAACGTGGTTAGGAGTGACGATCGAGACAAAGTCCATGCGTTCTCCTTCTGGGAGCTGCTTTTCTTTTTCTATCATCTCGGCATAAGAACCGTAGACACGCTCCGGTGCCAGATAGAAGTCTTCACCCGAGAGGCGAGAACGCTCTGGATTACTGCTAAAAGCTCCACAAACCAATTCGATCTGTCCGTCCAATGCAGCGGCCATTCTGTGTACAGCACCAATAAAGGCACCACGGCCACCACCGATCATTCCCATTCTTACTTTTCGCTTACTCATAAAGTTGTTTCCCGATTATTGTTCCTTGTATTTTCCTGAATGCTCAGTCAAGTATTGTCCAAAAATTAAATTCGAACGTGACTAAGACTTGAGTGAGATTTTTTCTATCGTTCGTTCATGACGACTCTTTTCTGCCATGAAGCCCATCAGGTGACTCTCCATAGATGCTGCTAGAGTAGAGGTAAGTAAGTTTACATCTTGCTGATCTACTGCGGTTAGCCAATCCCTAACGAGCCCCCAATCACCACCGCCATGGCCAGAATCTAAGGTTACATGATCATGCACATTCCACTTCTCTTGCTCTCCGGTTTGAAAATCGGTGATGAGCAAATCCGTTTCATCACCCACCATATCTCCCATGCTACCCATAACTCGAGTCCGTCGGCCATGGTAGTGGGTAAAGGCTTCCATGCTAAAGGTAGCAGTGATCTGATCGGCAAATTGCATTGTCATTACCTGATGGTCTGGTACATCATTATCGCAATGATACACACAACGCCCGTAAGGACCTTCCTGGAGGTTCTTCCAGATGGCCTCCCCACGAGCGGGTTCTTCTTCCGGTAGGTCGAAATGGCTGAGCCAGGAACGGCGATCATAGTAGATTCGTTTAGCGGAATATGGGCAAGTATCCACTAGTGCACAGCCATCCAGGCAACGCTTGGTGCTACCCTCAGGCGCATTTTCTTTCTTAAACCATTTCAATGATCCAAAGGAGGATACGTATTCACAGGGGCGGTCGATCCACCAGCGCATGATATCCATGTCGTGGCAGGACTTGGCTAGGATGATCGGATTGCTATCTGCTTCCCGACGCCAATTCCCTCGTACATAAGAGTGGCTCATGTGGATATGCTGAATGGGCTCAAAATGCTGCATGCTCACCAACTCTCCCAATACACCGCTTTCTATGACCGCTTTTATCTTTTTATAGTAAGGCGAGTACCGAAGCACATGACAAACGGCTACGATCCGCTCTTCTTGCTCCGCCAAGTCTAAGATTTCCTTGCACTCTTGCCAACTCTGCGCAATTGGCTTTTCCAACAAGAGATCATACCCCATGGCCAGTGCAGCTATAGCAGGACCGTGATGCAAGTCGTCCGGAGTGGTAATGATGACAGCGTCCGCAAATTTGGGTTGATCAAAAACGTGCTCCCAGGTGACAAACCGATTTTGGTCTTCAATGGCATGCTTTTCAGCAAAACGGTCGTTTCGAATATCGATGGGCTCTGCTACGCCAACAATATCGAGCTGAGTGGGATATTTGAGGGCATAGTTGCCATAGACGTTTCCTCGATTGCCAGCACCAACAACAATGGCAGTAATGGTCTTGGATAATTGCGGTGTTTCCGGCTGCTGAGGCTCTAAATGCAGGGTGCGGTCGACGGGTTTTCCCCAGGCCAACCCACCAACAGTGCTGCCGAGTGAGAGGAATCCTAGTTTTTTGAGCAATTCACGGCGCTCGATAGATGGTTGCATGTGCGTTCTTTCAGTAGTGTGCAAGGCGGTTTAATAATACGAACTTTTCGTCGTTCAGCCGTAGAAAAGTGGTCTGATCCTTACCCCAGTCCGAGAGGTCTATTACCTTTGCCCCGATAATTTAAAATGAAGTCTTGAGCGTCCAGGTAAATTTTGTTTAAACCTGGCTTCAGAAACGAGCAGAATAGAACCATCCATGTCTACCACCACCACGGCAATACAGTTTGACAAGAAAGGCGTCACTAAGGCGATGCAGTTGAAACTTTACGAGGACCTGCTACGCCCACGCATGATCGAAGAGAAAATGCTGATCCTTCTGCGCCAAGGCAGAATCAGTAAGTGGTTTTCCGGCATTGGCCAGGAAGCCATTAGTGTAGGGGCTACGAATGCCTTACTGGAAGACGAATTCATATTCACCATGCACCGCAACCTCGGTGTATTTACCACCCGCCGTTTGCCTTTGGAGCGTCTTTTCGCGCAGTGGCAAGGTAAAGCTACCGGGTATACCAATGGACGAGACCGCTCCTTCCACTTTGGTGCGCCTGAGCATCATATAGTAGGTATGATCAGTCACCTGGGGCCACAATTAGCATTGGCGTCTGGTGTAGCATTGGCGAATAAGTTGGGCCAAGAAGGCAGAGTTTCACTTGCCTTTACCGGCGAAGGTGGAACTAGTGAGGGCGATTTCCACGAGGCATTGAATACTGCTGCTGTTTGGCAGTTGCCGGTGATCTTCATAATCGAGAATAATGGCTACGGTCTCTCTACCCCCGTAATCGAGCAGTACCGTTGCGAAAACCTAGCCGATCGGGGAGCTGGATATGGAATGCGCTCGGTTATAATTGATGGCAATAATGTGATGGAAGTTTATCGCACTATTCGCGAGCTAGCCGCCGAATTGCGAGAGAACCCTGAGCCTGTATTGGTGGAGTGCCGTACCTTCCGAATGCGCGGACACGAGGAGGCCTCCGGTACCAAATACGTACCAAAGAGCCACTTCGATGAGTGGGGCAAGAGAGATCCCTTGGAAAATTTCGAGCAGTTCTTGTTAGAGAAAAAGGTCTTGACCAAGAAAAAGGTCGAGACGCTAAGGGCACAGATCAAGGCGGAGATCGAAGCAGGCTTGGAAATTGCCTACGCAGAAGAGCCTGTTCAAGCTGATCTGGAAAAAGAAATGGGCGATATCTACGCGCCCTGGTCACCAATACCAGCGCCTGCCGGTTCAGACAAGAAAGAGATTCGTTTTGTAGATGCCGTGAGTGAAGGGCTACGTGAGGGTATGCGCCGTCATGACAAGCTTGTGCTCATGGGGCAAGATATTGCGGACTATGGCGGTGTTTTCAAGATCACGGACGGCTTTGTCGAGGAATTTGGCAAAGAACGTGTGCGCAATACGCCATTGTGCGAGAGTGCCATCCTGGGCATAGGCCTTGGATTGAGTATTAAAGGCTGGAAAGCCATGGTGGAGATGCAGTTCGCCGATTTTGTGAGTGTAGGCTTCAACCAAATTGTAAACAACCTCGCCAAGATTCACTATCGTTGGGGGCAACAAGCCGATGTAGTGGTGCGTATGCCAACCGGTGGTGGGGTAGGGGCAGGCCCTTACCATAGCCAATCGAATGAGGCTTGGTTTTTCCATACGCCGGGCTTAAAAATTGTCTATCCATCTACTCCGGAAGATGCGAAGGGGTTGCTACTTGCATCGTTGGACGATCCTAACCCAGTGATGTTCTTTGAGCACAAGGGACTCTACCGTAAACTCACTGCTGAGGTGCCGGAAGGTTACTATACTACCGAAATAGGCAAGGCGCGTGTTGCTCGCGAAGGTTCGGACTTGTCGATCATTACCTACGGCATGGGCGTGCACTGGGCATTGGCTGCCGCCGAAGAGCTAGGCGTTGATGCTGAGGTACTAGACTTACGGACACTTTTGCCGCTAGACTATGATGCCATTGCCGCTACGGTTAAGAAGACCAATAAGGTGCTGTTGTTGCACGAAGCCACTATGACTGGAGGTGTTGCAGCAGAATTATCCGCTTACATCAGCGAGCATCTGTTCGAACATCTGGATGGCCCAGTACTACGTTCGGCGTCATTAGATACCCCGGTGCCGTTTGCTAGTCAGTTGGAGGCGCAGTTCCTGCCTGTAGACCGACTCAGAGAACAAATTCAGCAGCTAATAGCCTACTAATCTAATTTGCGATTGGTGCTAAGTATTACCGTTTAACAAGGCCTTTGATCCATGTTAAACGGTATTGATATTGATGACTGTTACCTAATCTGAAGGTCAGTTAAGCTTGCGATCAAAGAAAGGTGGTGCTCAGTGGTAGATTTTTAATGATTAAGTGTTTTCTCGGAGTGGTGAATGGTTGATTTGATTGAGAAAACGGTATTTAATGTATTTTACTTATTCAAATATTTCGGCTTTGGCCAAAAAGCTGTACATTTGAGTGAGCTTTGAGAGAGCACAAAATAAAGCCACTCACCCGGTTTTATTAACCCTTCTACACTGAACTTGCCAAGCTGTCTGACAGGCGGCGGCTAATCAGTACATACAAACCTCAGTACGTCAGGATTCGTTTTCAGCGTTTTCGGGCTTTGTATTATACCTACTTTTTGGATTCGGACTTCTTCATCACCCATTAGTTTGTACTTTTGTGGTTCAGAAAAAATCACAAGTGTATGAACCTGGACGATCTGATTGCCGTAAGTGGCTTGCCTGGACTTTACCGAATGGCAGCAAACCGTAGCAATGGATTGATTGTGGAGCACCTGGAGACGGGTAAACGACGCTTCGTCAGTTCGCGTAAGCATCAATTTACCCCCCTCGGTTCCATAGCTATTTATACCGATGATGGAGATTCCGTGGAATTGGCGAATGTATTTCGCAATATGCGTGATCAATTTGACGATCGACCACCCGTAGATACTTCCGCAAAGTCAGAAGAGTTATTCGACTACTTTGCTGATGTGCTACCAAACTATGACCCTGATCGCGTATATCCTGGTGACGTTAAGAAAGTCATCAAATGGTTTAACAGTTTAAAGGAAAACGGACTGTTAACTGATTCTGAGGAAGAAGAATAAGTTTTATCTCCACCTCGTAGCGGTTGACAGTCTCAAGAGGAAAGGCCTGGTCCTTTCACGAGCAACAAGTCATTCTTATGAGAGCAACCGCACTCCCGAGAGCAAGGCGACGGACTTATCTGCCTGGCAGATTCAAGCTTACCGTATGGGAGCGGCTACAACCCTTCTATGAAGAGCTATTGCAGCGTCAGCTGTTTACGCTCAAGAATTTAGAGGATTGGTTGTTAGATCGCAGTGAACTAGACGCATTCGTCAGCGAGTCCTTCGCGTGGCGCTATATCAATATTTCCAGTGACAGTTCTAATAAACAGGCGCAAGAGAGTTATCAATACGCCATTAAAGAGTTGTCGCCTCAAATTGCTGATTATACATTTAAGCTGAATTCCAAGTTGGTCGATCATCCCTTGCGAGACCAGTTGGATCCTACTCGTTTTGGGATCTACCTACGTGCAATCAAGAATTTGGTAGAGTTGTTCCGGGAGGAAAATGTAGAGCTTGAAACGGAGGTGCAATTAGAAAGCAAGCAACACGGAAAGATCTTTTCGGAGATGACCGTTGGTGTCAATGAAGTAAATCTTACGCTGCAGAAGGCCAGTGCGCTATTGGAAGAGCCTGATCGTGTCTACCGCGAAGATGTTTACCATAAGATCAATCAACGTATTCTACAGGATGCGGAGAACCTGGAATCACTGTATGATAACCTGCTCAAGAAGCGCCATCGCATAGCGGTGAATGCAGGCTTCAGCAACTTTCGCGACTATCGCTTCCGTAAGCTGGGCCGCTTTGATTATGAGCCAGAGGACTGTACCGACTTCCACGATTCTATCCGCGATGAGATTTTGCCTTTGGTAGATCAGTTATATGCTCACCGAAAAGTGGACCTGGGGTTAGAGGAACTTCGCCCTTGGGATCTCCATGTGGATACCAGCGGCCAGAAGCCGCTCCGTCCATTCATGAATATGGAGGATCTGGTGAAAAAGGCAAGCACTTGTTTGCAGCGGGTTCACCCACAGTTTGGCGCTGTACTTCGCCAGATGCGCGAAATGGGGCATCTCGATTTGGATTCACGTCCTGGTAAGCGCCCGGGAGGTTACAATATGCCACTATTGATGACCGGGGTGCCATTCATCTTCATGAATGCCAGTCGTTCACTTGGCGACATGAGAACGCTCCTACACGAATGTGGTCATGCGGTCCACTCTTACCTCACACGAGACCTACCATTGAGCTTTACGCGTCGGGTGCCATCAGAGGTAGCAGAACTAGCAGCAATGAGTATGGAGCTGCTGACAATGGACCATTGGGATGTATTCTTCGAAGACGAAGCCACCTTGCGCCGGGCACGCCTGCAACAGTTGGAAAATGTTCTGAAGGTGCTTCCTTGGATTGCAACAATTGATAAATTCCAGCATTGGGTTTATACCCATCCAGAACATAACCGGGAAGACCGCCAGCAGAAGTGGGTAGAATTTTTCCGGGAGTTCAACTCTTCCCATATCAACCATGCGGGACTAGAGGATTACGAAACGCATTTGTGGCATAAGCAGTTACACCTATTCGAAGTACCGTTTTATTACATCGAGTACGGAATTGCACAGCTTGGTGCCATTGCTATTTGGCAACAGTACCGGCAACATCCAGCTCGTACAGTTGAGCGTTATCGGACGGCTTTGCGCTTAGGGTATACGCGTAGCATTCGCGATATCTATGATGCTGCCGGTATTGAGTTCAACTTCTCCCGAGAATATGTGCACAAACTCGGAAAGTTTGTGAAGGAGGAGATTGATCTTTTGCTAAAGGAAGAGCAAGCCTAAGAGCTGTTCTTATCTCCAGAGCGGTCTTAGTGGATTCTTCGCCGAGCTGATCTCAGGGAATTCCAAATCAACAATTGGAACACCGAATAGGCTACCAGTGTGCTGTTTAGCAATGTGGCCTTTCTCATCATTTGTCCAGTCTTCCCAGGTGAAGGATAGCCCACCTACTGGAATGATATTAACCCACATCTGCCAAGATGTTGGCATGCCAGTTTCATCTAGATGCCAGAGGTAGCTATCACCAGGAGTGACGCCTCCGGAACTATAGTGGACCATGAGCCCCTGACTCCCGTCCTCAAGTTTGACTATTTCCCTTGTGGTACCAGGGGCAAAGGCTTTCATTTGAGCGCATAGCCAGAAGCTATCATTCGCAAATTGAGCCCAAGCTTTTTGGAGTAGGCTTTCTTTTTCTTCTGAAGCGGTCACTTCTACATCGTCTACGTAGGCGATACCGCTTTGATCTGTTGTGCGTAAGAGTACTTTGTTATTGCCCCACTCCACTACAACGGCTTGCTGGAATTTATCCCAGAAGTAGGCTGTACCGGTGCGAAACTTCCAACTTACATATCGTGTGCTGTCCCAGGCTGGCTTATTCACAGCTGCTTCCATCTTGCGTGCTAGTGCGTCCGCTTCTGGTCCACTCTCACCTTGAGGTAGTGGTTGGTTGGCAATAAAGCCGGCGATGACACCTAACAGTATGAGTACTAGAATTGAAAGGCCGAGGTACTTGAGGATTCGTTTCATGTCTTGAGTTCGTATTATAGTATGGAGTACACGTGCGCTAACACAAAATCTGCAGAAAATGTTTTGGTTTTGACAATTAGCTGACGTTCTTCCTACATCTTTCGGCAGTCCGCTGGCGTTATTCCATCGTACCGTTACTTAAAGAAATTTTTCTCGCCTTAAACAAAAGAGAAATTTGTCTGTTTTTAGGAGTGAAATGTTGGTACAATAAATAGAAGTTCTTACCTTTGTGAACGCGTTCAAATTTTTTCATGGGTAAACTATGTCCATGAAACTCTCTAAGAAAATAGCCTTTAAAGGCTTAAAGATGTTAATAGGGTTTTAGGTGTTTATTTTGGGATCGGTACATACGTACCGATCTTTTTTGTGCCTACTAGAAAGATAGTAAAGAAACAGCCCCGATTTACCATAGCAGGTGAATCGGGGCTGTTTCTTGAGTAGGGTTTTTAGCCTATTGTCTATCAGTAACTTAGGCGTACTAGTTTTAGCCTGTTCCTCCGTTCACTCGGAATGACAAGCTCATTAGGGCTAATTTGAACAGCAGCCCTAAATCTCAATCGCAAGTCTAAGTTGGTAGTGCTGAATAAGCTATTTCGATCATACTCACCTAAGCCGTTGATGACGTATTCACTAACGGTATTTTCGAGTCGAATCTCATCGTTAAACAAAAAGCGTAATCGACCAGGCGTCTCAAATAAGAAGTAGCTGGAGAATACGCCATTGTCATCTTGACTGTATTGCTTTTTGTGCAGAATCGTTTCCCAATGGAGCTCACCAGTAGGGTGGACGGAAAGGATGAAGACCTCCTCAAAGTAGAAGTCGACGAGATTACGTACCGTCGCATCGTAATAGACACGGCTGGTCGTACCTGTTCGCCGTTGCAACTGTCGATTGCGCTCTCCGATGAGTAAAGCGCCACCATCTCTTCGAAGGACGATCTCTCGTACTGAGGTTTCATTTAATCCTTTTCCTTCTCGGTAATCTCGCCCGAGTAAGTTCTGCAGAAACTCCTCAGAAAAGGCCTGAAATTGCACTGACGCTTTCTCAGCACTTCCTGGTTGGTGTCGAATGTAAAAGTATCCTTTGGCTCGTTCTGTGTTTTCTTCCGTGTACAAGCCCGCCGCTACAATCTGGTTATTCAGGTTGTCAGCTTCAAAGAATACATCATAGGAGAGGAAGCCTTGCATGGGGATATTCGTGCTTTGGACATCCCCTGCTCCATCGTAGGATAATATTTGATAGTAGTGTTGTTTTCGCCTGGATCGAAAGTTGTCTTTTTGGAAGATGAAATTGGCTCCACCTCGATTATCTACTACTGCTTGCACAAAGTCTCGTCCGTAGAGGAAGTCTTGCAATGGGAAGTTCTTCTCCCAGATTAGGCTTTGAGTTGGGATGTCAAAGGAATAGGCATGGACAAGGTCTTGGTTTTCGACATAGTACAAGAGAAGCTTACTCCGATCGTCTGAGCGTACTAATTCAAAGCGCGGTGTGAAGAACAGATACCCTAGGTTGACCAAGATACTTGAGTCTACTAAGTTCGCTCCAGGGTCATATCGGTGTGCCTTGATTAGTGTATTGCCTTTCTGCCTAAAGGAATAGACGAGGGTGAAGTCCTGGCGTGTAGGAACAATACCTAATACCTTTGGTAGTCGGCGATCCAGGACAATTTCTTTGCTCCAACTCTGTCGCATTTGTCGGTTGAAGGCCTGTACTTCAAACTCCGTTTTCCGGTCTCGGAATAGGAGAACGTGGTTGCCCATCTCTCCCAAAACCTCGTAAGCTACATCTGAGTTGATTGGGATTTCTTCAGATACAGTAAGTACTTGAGCGCCACAACTGAGCGCCAAGGCTAAAAACGGGAGTAATAGTAGCTTCTTCATCCTTGGTAAATGACTTTAGTACAGGCTCTTAAAATACACACCTTCTTTTTGTTAACGTAGACCTTATTGCTTAAGTTGTCAAATATTATCCCTGTATCTGTCCTAGATAAGGGGCTTTTTAGCAATTCCACTTACCTTTGCGCGAGTTTTAGGAATATTTAGCATGAGCAAGCGCAATAAGCTACAAAAGTTTGCCGACCTCCAGGGCTTCCCGAATGTGTACGAAAATTTCCACCATGACAACCCTCAATTAGTGGGTGTCAATGGTCAGGAAGTAGAGCTTCGAGGATCCTGGGCGAAGGAGCATTTCAAGAACGAACAGGCCATCACTCTAGAGTTGGCATGTGGGCGGGGTGAGTATACCTTAGCCTTGGCCGAACGTTTTCCTGATCGCAATTTTATCGGCGTTGATATAAAAGGTGCCCGCATCTGGAAAGGAGCCAGTATTGCCATACAACAAGGGCTGGATAATGCCGCGTTCCTACGCACGAGGATAGAACAAATAACTCATTTCTTCACGCCGGGAGAAATCAATGAAATCTGGATTACCTTCCCCGATCCCTTCTTGAAAAAAGGTAAGGAGAATCGTCGCTTGACGAGCCCGCGCTTTCTGGATCAATATCGGAAATTGCTACCACCGGGTGGTTTAGTGCACCTCAAAACGGATTCTCCAGAGTTGTATGAATTTACCCTAGAGGTAATGGAAGACTACGAGCATGCAGACTTGCTCTTGCATCAGGATGATATCTATAGCAAAGAGCTAGTCATGCCCGAGCTGGAGTTTAAGACTTATTACGAGAATATGCACCTGCGGGATGGGAAGACCATTAAGTATGTGCGCATCCAGCTAAAGTAAATAGAGGCCTTCTTCTAATTTTCTTTCCATTTAGTACTGGGAAAAGACCTGATTCGACGAAATCCTGTTGCGTTGATGAACACCTATTTGTATCTTATTAAGGAAATCTCAGCGCTCTATGAAGAATTACAAAATTGGTAACTACCCCTGGCAAAATTGGTTATCAGGTGCTTTCTATGTTGTAGGAGGTGTCTATTTATTAGCTTTTGCGGATAAAGATTCTCCTAAGTGGTTAGTTGCAACTATTCTAATTGGACTAGTCTTAGTTTTTATATCTCCCACGAATGAGCGACGGGTCGGAAAAGATTTGAATACGACTTTTTCAAATGACTCTGTTTTCGAAATGCTCAGCACTATTAGATTCAACTGGCGCGTACTTGGTATAGCTTTAGTTGGAGTAGTTTTTGTGTGGCTCTATAATACTGGAAATAGATTTGAGTACCCTTATAACTGGATTTTGTTGTGTTTGGGTACGTCTTTTATAGCGGGGGGAATGATTGAATATGTCCGATACCGACGTGGACCAACCCTTCGTATAGCGATCATGCAAGATCGAATCATTCAGTTAGATCAAAGGCAAACCACGATACGCTTCGAGGATATCAAGACCTTTCAAGAGGATGAGGTCCACTATTCCATTATTGGTGATGATACTTCAATTAGAATTGACAAGCGCGACTTTTCTCCAGATGATCTGGAAGTGTTCGGGCAGAAGCTGCGAACAGTAATGTACAGCTAGTACTAGAAAAAGAAAAAAGCCTACTCCTATCGCTAGAAGTAGGCTTTTTTGCCCATGGCGCTGAAGTTGCTTACAGCTTGTGCATCAACTTAGTTACCAATTGCTGAGCATCACGGTCAACCAAGCGAACTAGATAAGTTCCTTTTGGTAGATCAGTGATATCGTACCACTGGCCATCATTGTAAGTGAAAGACTTCACAATCTGTCCAGTCAGGCTAAATACCTGTACTGTTGCCAGTTGCTTGCCAGCCTTCACAGAGAATAAACCATTAGAAGGGTTAGGATAGACCTTCACCTGCTGTTGGCTCACACTAGTAGTACTAGATGGCTCGGTATTGAAGTAGTATAGATTGCTAATGCTTACGTTAGGATCATCCTGATCTGTGACGATAAGTTCAACTACTGCACTACCATCGGTGGAATTTGGATAAGCGTGTACATCCATAGTACCTTCTTCACCAGCAGTTAGCACGATATCATTATCAGCTACGGCTGGGCCGTGACATTGCTGGTTGTCACAAACAGCGGTCCACCATTCAGTTGTCTTTTCGATTACGTTACGAGTCCAGGTAAGGTTACGATCTGTATCACCTGTATTATTAAGGGTAGAGTAGGCAATACCCTCAAAGTCACCAGCGGCAAGGTCTGTAACGATAACTGGACCCACATTAAATTCTAGTGTTTGGGCACTCAGGCTACCGATGAGGAAAAAAGAAAAAAGCAGGAGTATATTTTGCTTCATAATCGTCTAATTTGAATTATTGTGTAAAAATAATCTTAATCAGCACTTTCGCCAAAAAATTAATCCGTCGCGTCTTCTAGATGACGCGACGGATCATATGTTATTCAATCAGGGCCGAAAAAGCCGCTGTTTGAATGGCTTAGTGTTGTACGATGAAACGACGGTTCAATTCGCGATCAGCGTTGAACATACGTAGGAAGTATACGCCGTTGCTTAGCTGAGAAACGTCCAAAGTCAATTGGTTGCGGCCACTGTTGAAGTTAGTAGCACCCAATTGCTGTACGCGCTGACCAGTAGCGTTGAATACCTCAACTTGTAGCTGGCGAGCTTCTTCTAGATCGAAATCAACACGCATCATATCCTTCGCAGGATTAGGGAACAAGCTGATGTCAGTTACTTCAGTCAATTCTTCAGTAGCTACAACATCGCTAACGTTGATGTTATCTAGGTAAAGGTTGTTACCCCAACCAGAGATAGCACGGAAACGGATGTTAACTTCTTCACCAACGTACTCGCTCAAGTCGATCATTTCAGTAGCCCACTCACCAGAACGAGGAACAAAGAATGGATCGTAAGCAGGAGCAGTGTTCAAGGTTGCACCTTGACCATCCCATAGTGTCGTGAATGTAGCAGCACAGTCTGTAGAAATCTCTACAACTAGGCGGTCGCTAGAAGTACCGTCACCAATCCAACTCGCACTTGCGCGGTCGAAGCTCAAAGCAGGAGTTACTGCATTGCTTAGGTCAATCTTCTGGTAAGTCAAAGAAGCCTCATCAGGAGTTGCGCCAGCAGGGTTCCACTGGTAGAAGTTGACGAAGATAGAACGATCAGACTCACCAAAACCACCGATAGCACTGCCGTCGCCACTACCAGCAGGTAGATCAGCAGCAGAGTAAACGATGAAAGAGTTACCACCGAATTCGCCCAAAGGAATACCAGGAGTAACCAAGCCAGTCTCAGGGTAGCTTAGGTTGTAGCTTTCGTTGTCCTCCATTAGTTCAGTGCCAATTGGAGTATCAGAAAGTGCACCGTAAGTAACAGCAGCAGTCTCGTTGTTAAGACCGTTGATGTCTACACCCATACCCATATTTACTTCAACTACAGCGAACGTAAGTGCGTTGTTAGCTTCGCTCAAAACAACCTCAGCGAAAGTCAAAGTAGTAGATGCACCAGGAGCCAAAGTTTCAGTTACTTCCAAAGTTTCAATCACGTTGTCGTTGATCAAAGCAGCAACTTGTGCATTAGTGATATCAACAGAACCGCCGTTTTCGAATTCTACCATTGGAGTGATCGTAGCACCACAAAGACCTTGTGGGTCAGCAGTCAGGTTGTTACCCAATCCACCATCAACCGCGTTAGCGATTTCTTGTGGCTCAGTGATAGCACCCTGGAACATTTCAGTAGTAGCGTGGTCTTGTACGAAAGCAGCAACGCGTAGTTCGTTCAAACCGTAGATGTAGTCAGGAATAGCTCCAGTGATTGTGAAGTCCCAAGTTTCACCAGCAGCGATAGTAGGTACTGCAGAACCGTTTTGGTCTGGGTACATCTTACGCATTACGTCAGTGAATTCAGTCTCACCGTTAGAACCAGGAGCAGTTGGGAAGTTTACTTCTTTCTCCAACAAAGCAATGTGCAAGCGGCCATCAGTCATAGTGAAGTCCTCCATGCTTTCGTTGGTAATGCTTACTGTAACAGTAACTTCAGTCACGTCTTCGTTCAACTCGTGAGTCAAAGTCATACTGATAGGAGTGGTCAAGCCAGCAGCATAATCCATTACTGCTTGGTTATAGCCGTAAGGGCCACCTTCGTAGCCACCACCAGCAATATCCCAACCACCTGCGCCGCCAGCGTAGTCATCGCCAGGAGCTAGACCGTCGATCCATGCAGTTGGTACACCGGTTACACCGTAGTACTCACCACGGCCGTTAATCTCCGCAGCGTTTTGCTCTTGGAATGGATCAAAGCCAGGGAAGTACCACTGGTACTTGATCGCTATTACATTGTCTGTGTTTGCGTTCAACAAAGTGTTGAAGTCTGGATTTTGTGCTGCACAAGGAGCACAAGATGCATTTGTCCATTGCTCAATTACAACGGTACGCTGGGCTTGTGCCAGCAAAAAGATAGGTGCGCACGCTAGTGCTAGTAGTAGAAGTTTACGCATCATACATTAGATTGATAAAAAGGAAAATTGCTTATTTGCCGGACAAAGTTAATATTTAGTCGCTATGGGGACTGTTCAGCCAAAATTTATTTTTTCAAAGGCAACGTAGCTGACGAAAAAAAACTAGCGTGCGCTGAACGATACCTACTCACCATTGTAGTTATCTGTCTATTCAGCAGCCTCAGTTTTGTCGCTTGGTGTACGGAGAAGAAAAGCTGCTAATACAGAAATCAGAAGCCCAATTGGGAAAATCTCCAAAAAGGTGAAGCCGGCCATAACCCAAGGGTTGCTATAACTCTCGCGCATTTCTTCCAGCCGTTGGATTTGAGCGGCAATTTCTGTTTCGCTCTTACCACTCTGCTCAATGAGTTCTACTTGAGATTGCCAGTACGCTTCCATCATCTCTGTTCCCCCACCATTATTATAATAGACCATCCAACCGGCCACATAAAATACGGAGGCGATGAGTGTAATCATTAGACCCAGCTGGAGCCCCTGTCCAAAGGTGATCTTACCTTCTTGTTTCTTATCTCGCTGATTGCGTACTCCAAAATAGATCATGGAGAGGGCCGCAAGCATTACGCTATAGCCAATAACCTCACCCCAATCTGGATGGTGCTCTCCCCAAGAGAAGGCCAATTGCCCAATGACTACAAAGATTGATCCTGCAAGAAGTCCGAAAATAGTAGCTGTACGTAACATGATAATTTTGTTTTGATTTTCCTGCAAGTAGGGCCTTTTCCGGGAATAATACCCTCACCCGAAAGTACCATTTGTGGGTATGAGCCCGAAATCACCCGAAAGTATGAGGGAGAAAAATCAAGATTACGGTCTACTTAGAGAAGGCTTAACATGAACCCCATATTTTCCGACTAACCAACTTGCTAACCACCCAAGGCACCTAAATACACCTAAGAAGAGATTTACTTAAATTATGCAAGGCTCGTACTGACTCAACTAAATTCACTAGTCAACTAACCCAACTACTCAACCAACTTATTTTTTAAACCATATAAGGCACGCGAATCAAGGGCTAAAAAAGACGTAGAAG
>ENA-UENT01000588-UENT01000588.1-marine-metagenome-genome-assembly--contig:-NODE-588-length-19670-cov-7.733055_pt1 | contig 19670 bp, 14 predicted proteins | sample MGYA00237879_ERZ529330 | MGnify/ENA primary metagenome ERZ529330 (study PRJEB26372, sample SAMN05368345) | marine metagenome | biome: cultured habitat; feature: ocean water; material: water; isolation... | reverse complement strand
CGCCAGTAGGTGACCACTTCGTATTGCGTATAATTAATACTTTGGCCTCCGCCGCCCCGCCTGATCCTTTCTTCCGGTTGTACCCGGGGAGCTGGAACCGTGAAAAACAGGCGCGCATTAAAGGTGTAACTCACTCTGAGCAACCCGGCGTAAGTCCACCGGTTGCGGGGGTTATCAGCAACGGATTCCGTGCATGGAATGAGGGCCTGCTATGTATTGTAGTCGAATATCGATTCAACCTGCCAATACCTGCCCTGAATCGGCTCAAGCCCCAGGCTGTCAGACAAAGGGGCCACCGGAACAACAGCCTTGCCCGTAAAGACTCAACGGCAAACAGAAACCAGAAAAATTTGCAGACAACGCATAGCTCAAAAGTCACTCAATGGGTAAACCTTACATATACCATCCGCAATAATAGCAAAGACCCGCTCCTTAGGCGGAAGCCGGTTATCCTCAAAAAGAAGGGGATAGGTGATGTGCCCATTGGAGGGATAGTCTCCATAGGGGAAATCCCGGTAAGCATAGCCGCTACCTTGCAGGTCAGATACAACTACCGGAGAGGGATCCACTCTTGTCCAGGTACCCCAGGTCGTTTCCAGATAATGCCGCAGCGCCAGTGATTCCCCCTGTAATCCTCCAAATATGCACCTGCCTTCCAGCTGCCACCAAAAACTCTCTGTGAATCGGTCGAAAGCCAGCATATTATTGTTGTAGATCAGCCCAGACACTCCATAAAGGATACTGTCTCTTTCCCACACTTTTGCGGTCCCGGTTAGCGGGCTGTAAGTAACCGAAACCGGGATTCCGCCGACTTCATCGTTTATGATTTCGTGCCAGTTTAGGATAGCGTGTGGGTAGACTTTTGTTTCTCCGTTGATCCGGACCACAACGACCAGGTCTTCATCGGTCAGGTAAAACCCGGCATCCGGTGAGATTTCGAAAGGATGGTATTGTATGAACTGAGGATCGTCGAGGGCTTCTATCTCATCGAAGTCGGCTCCCTGAGCCACCCCTGCTTCCGGAACGCTCCATCCCGGCAGGGTATCCCAGGTCAAAGGGGCATCGGTACCTTCTGCCCCATGCAGTTCGAGACCAGGGTAAGATGCGCTAAAGACAAACCAATACCCCATTCCGGCATTAAGTGGGCGAAGCTGACTGCCCGCCAAAGGACCATTGACTGCTCGCCCCCAAACATCCCAGCTGGTACCGGAAGCATCAGTCATAATAACAGGAAAGCCACGGTCTACCCCCTGAAAGTCTAGCAACACGCCGTTGAGTTCGCGCTCAAAAGCCACCACCACGTTGCGGGCTTTACTTCCCGCAACGACTATGTGCTTTCCTGCAAGCCAATCCTCTATTACTTTGGTCTTTGGCCCCGGGCTCGCAGGAATGGTAGTTTCCGGCACGGGCACATCCGCTGAACAGCCTACACAGATCAAGGTGACAAGAACCACCCACAGGGATAAATATTTCATAATCGGAGATGACAATTCCTGGAATAAGTAAGGGCTGTTGCCACATCAGTAACAACAGCCCCTACACGATTAACTCGGAGTATTAACTCTGTCGAGCTTAACTTAGTTCACGTCCCACCACAACTTTGAGCTCAGGTCGTTAGGGTTAGAAGTAACGGCCTGCAAAGAAGAGTTGTTACGCGTCTGCTCACTAATTGGATAAGGCAGGCGAACAGGGATTACATCGTTGGTAGCAGCAGCTGGCACTTCCAGCTGCGGGTAGTCCAGACGGCGCCATTCTGCCCATGCCTGAGGGCCATTCATGTAGAATGCAATCCACTTTTGCCAGCCCAAAGACTCTTTCCAGTTGTCTGCGTTGTAAGGGTTAGCAGCAACGTAGTCTGCAATCGCAGCCTCATCAGTGATACCCCAGTAGTTCATAGACGCTTCGATACCTGCAGCATAAGCAGCAGCAGCATCGCCAGCGAGAATTCCACGCTGGAAAGCCTCAGCTGCCAGGAAGTTCACCTCAGCAAAGTCAATGATCACAGCCGGAGCTGTAGCCTCACGTACCCTTCCGCTTGGACGGGAAGTTGTGGACTTCAGTGCGAATGCATCACCGTCAGTCAGGCCATAAGGCATACCTACGATTTCACCACTGTTGGTAGGAGCTGCATACACATCAAGACGAGGGTCTCCCATAGCCTTGAGATTGTCAACCAGTACATCAGTGACGGCAAAGTCATCACGGGTATTGATTACAGCATCAATAAAGAGCGGGTTTGCAATATTTGGATCAGAAGAGAATGCAAACAGTGCATTGTCCTCATTGCCTTCAAGCATACCACCTTCAGCTGCAGAAGCGATGTACGTCTTGGCAGTGTTCTCGTCCACATCAACAATACGCATAGCCATACGCATCATCAGAGAGTTACCGAGCTTGCGCCACATGTCAACATCACCGTTATAGATCAATTCGCCGGAATCAAATGAACCAGAAGAAGGATCAAGTGCATTAACAGCCGCCTGCATACGTGCAAGCAGGTCCGTATAAATGCTCTGCTGTGTATCATAGGCAGGGAGTGGGAACTCGATACTCTTCAACGCCTGTGTATAAGGCATGTCACCGAAAGCATCCACCATATTGTGGAAAGTATGAACCATCAGGATTTCAATGATAGCAATCTGGTTGCCGCGCACCGCTTCTGTAAGCGTTTCGTCCATCTGGATCATTCCTTTTGCCACTTCAAGTTCTTTCAGAACGTCTGTATAGAAGTCGACCCATTCCACATCAAAGTCATTGCCATCTACGGTATAACGAGACTCTTCAGCGTACTCATTCTGAGCCCAGTGCTGCACACAAAGCATGGTCCACTCTGCGTTATAGCCACGGCTCCAAAGTACACGATTGACCTGATACTCCGCTTCTGTCACCAGGTTTACAGCGGGTACATCGATTGGGTTATTCGGGTCAACGTTTAGCTCTGTGATATCCTCACAGGCAGTAGACCCAACCAGCAGTACGCTTAGCAGTAGGGCATACTTATATTGAAAGATATATTTCATTGTAAATTTTGTTTTAGTTAAGAACACCGAAAAAAACGCCTGGCGGGCGAAAACAGTGCCCGCCAAACGTTTCGGTATTGTTAAAATTAAAGCTTGAAGCTCAGGTTAACACCCATAGACCGGGTAGAAGGAATCTGTGCGTTTTCCAGTCCCTGATCGTTACCAGCACCTGTGATGATCTGTGGATCGAGGTATGGCAGGTCAGCAGTAAGGATAGCCAGGTTACGGCCAAAGATAGACACTGTTACGTCACGGAATGGCGCTTTGCCAAACAGACGGTTAGGAATCTTGTAGCCAAGGCGAACGTCACGCAGCTTGATAAAGCTGGCTTCAAATACGTTTGGCGCGGCACGGTTCCAGTAAGTCTGGTAGTACACCTGTGGATCAACCGCAATATCGTTTGGCGTACCATCTTCCTTCACACCTGGCAGGATCAAACCTTCGGCACGAATGTCATCGATTCCGTTGAAAGAAACGGTCTCAGGGTGCATGCCGGAGTACTTAGACCACTGCAGAGAAGTAGAGTGGATAGCCCCTCCTTTCTGGAAGTCAAACAAAACGCTACCAAAGAGCCCCTTGTAGCGGAAGCCTGTCTGCAGGCCACCGGTCCAGTCTGCGATCGCAGAACCGAGGAATACACGCTCACTGGTAAACTGGTAGAACCCGTCTTCATCCACCAGGCGCTCACCATTTTCATTAAACACGTAGTCTTGTCCGAAGATAGCCATGTATGGCAGTCCTTCAGCAATACGAAGGTCAGCAGCCCATGTGCCTCCACGTGCAATACTTTCCACACCGTCAGCAAGGCTAACCACCTCGTTGTTCTGGCGCAGTGCATTCAGCGTAATATTCCACTGGAAGTCCTCAGTTTCGATTGGCACTACGTTTACCTGGAATTCTACGCCATAGTTGCGCATCTCACCGGCATTAAGAATTTTGGAAGTATAGCCGGTAGCTGCAGAGGCAGGAACAGAGAATATCTGGTCTTCTGTAGTCCGGTCATAGTAAGCGATATCAATGCCGAATCGGCCATTGAACATGCGCAGATCAAGACCAAATTCATACTCAGAAGTAAGTTCTGGGCCAAGATTTGGATTATTCTGTCCGTTTGGTACCGCATAGCGAGGGTTGCCCATATAGTTAGGCACCTGTGGAGAGAATACGTCTGTCAGGCGGTAAGGGTCAGCATCCAGACCTACCTGAGCGTAGCTTGCCCGTACTTTCGCGAATGAGATCGGGCCGATGGCACCACCGAATACCGGTAAGTCAGAAATTACTGCACTCAATGAAACGGATGGGTAAAAGTAAGAATTTGACCCTTCCGGAAGCGTGGAAGACCAGTCATTACGAGCGGTAACATCCATGTACAGCCAGTTGTCAAAGCCGATAGAAGCCAGACCAAATACACTATTGATACCCCACTCCTGCTCGTTCGTTGATACGATTGGAGAAGCCAGGGAGTTGCTAATATTGTAGAAACCGTCCAGTGCCAGACCACCGTTAGTCTCAGCAGAAGTACGGCGGATGAACTGACGCATGCGGTTACCACCAGCAACAACATTCAATGAAATGCGGTCGAAGTCTTTGTTATAGCTCAACTTTGCTTCCATGTTAGTTTCCTGGAAGCGGCGCTCTTCCTCTCCGTAGTAAGAAGTCTCCACGGACTGGATTGGAATACCTTCGCGGGTGCTGAACTGATAGAAATCTGTACCAGCGCGGCCGGAAAGTGAAAGACCTTCAGCAAGGTCAACAACTACCTGACCATTACCGAAGAAGCGGTTACGGGTATCCTCCTGCAGGAAGTTCTCACGTACCCAGAATGGGTTATCAAAGAAGTTGGGCTGCTCATCGTAGAACAACAGATTGTTGTCAGCGTCCTTTTGAGGGCCACGTGCATTCCAGGTCTGCTGGAAACCATCCGTACGAACATCGTTGCGCAGACGGTCCATGTCCAGCTGTGTTTGCCACCACTGGGTGAAGGCCTGCATTGGGTTACCGTTGTTGTAGCCCGTTACGTTACGGTTTTGTGCATCCGTACGAACGTAGTTACCTGCCAGTTCCACACGTACGCGATCGTGGATTTTGTACCCGGAGTTGAAGGTAAGTGTGTTACGCTCGAGTTCACCGTTAGGCATAGTGCCAGCCTGGCTCAGGTTGGTGAAGCCCAGGCGGAAGTTACCTTGGTCGTTAGCGCCACTAAGCGCGATGCTGTTCTGTAGCGTCTGACCTGTTTCGAAGAAGTCTTCGTAGCCGGAGTTAGGAGCAACCCATGGGCGTACTTCTTTGTACAGTGGGCTGCCTGGGTCCCAGCTGTCCCAGTGGCGAACCAGACGGTTAGGGTCATACTTTGGTCCCCATGAGCCGTCCTTTGAGTAAGAAGGATAGAGGTATTCCTGACCATCCTGAATTACAGTATTGAAACCGTGTGGGGTACCTGTGTTCAAGGCACCGCCGCCGTATTCCTGCTGGTGAGGGATGAGGTTGTTCACCTGATCAAGCGTCATGCTTGAGTTCACTTCAACACCAATTCCCTTGCCTTTGCGGCCGGAACCGTCCTTGGTTGTGATCAGGATAACACCGTTTGCACCACGCTGACCGTAGAGTGCAGATGCAGCCGCACCTTTCAGTACCGTCATGCTTTCGATGCTTTCAGGGTCAATGTCCTGAATGGTGTTACCATAGTCATAGGCCGTACCACCACCAAAACCACGCATCTGATCATTAGTAGCGAAGTTGGAGTTATCCAGTGGGATACCATCTACAACGAACAGCGGCTGGTTATCACCAAGGAAAGAGTTGGAACCCCGAATGGTAATACGGGAAGAACCGCCCAACGAAGAAGGTGCGCCCTGGATCTGAATACCCGCAACTTTACCGTTGAGGGAGTTCACAACGTTGACTTCCTTGGTCTCCGCCAGTTCTGCACCTGAAACCTCCTGTACGGAGTAACCAAGTGCCTTTTCCTGGCGCTCAATACCAAGGGCAGCCACCACAACCTCCTGAAGATTCACACCTTCTGTCATAGTGATGTCCAATGCAGTCTGATTGCCCACCTCTACTTCCATCGTTTCGAAGCCGGTGTAGCTGACTACAAAAATGGCATCTTCACCCTTTACATTGATGGAGTAAGCCCCATCGATATCGGTGATTGTACCCGTTGTTGTTCCTTTGACTAAGATACTGGCACCCAGGAGCGGGTCGCCGTTTTGGTCACTGATAGTACCAGTGACAGTTCTCTGTGCGAGCATGGAACCAATGGCAAAGACCACCAGTCCCAGCACTAGTGAGAGTTTTTTCATACTAATTACTTTTTGTTTTAAAACGTAGAGTCAAGCGCTAAAGTAGCGCTTTTCACAAACATAAAGAGTTTAAAGGTTAAGTTTTTGTTAACCTTATGTCAATTTAACGCCATGATTTCCCAATGCGCTGCCTTGAAGGATGCCAAAATTTCTGTTTTCACCCTTTTTGGTAAGCCGACCGACCGAACGCCAAAAACAATCCCGTCCCTATCCCAACTGCCGCAAATACAATTGAATAGTATTCGAAAGCCCGAAGTAAAGAGCATCAGAGATCAGGGCGTGCCCAATTGAAACTTCAAGCAGGCCTTCGATATTTTCCTGGTAAAACCGGAGGTTGTCGAGATTGAGGTCGTGCCCGGCATTAATGCCTAAACCGGCTTCTCTGGCCACCTTTGCAGCCTGAACGTGAGGGGCAACGGCTTTCTCCCGGTCTGCTTCAAACTGTTTGGCATAATCTCCGGTATAGAATTCGATGCGGTCTGCACCTACCGCCTTCGCCCCTTCCACATATTTGGCAACTGGATCAACAAAAACCGACACCCTCACGCCTGATGCGTGCAGCTGCTGTGTGATGTCTTTTAAAAAGGCTTTGTGCTTAATGGTGTCCCACCCCTGATCAGAGGTCAGCACATCGGGGCTGTCCGGCACGAGTGTAGCCTGTGTGGGCTGGTGTTGCTGCACCAACTCCATAAATTTTTCCGTAGGATTGCCTTCTATATTGAATTCAGTCGTATTTACTGCTTTTAGTTGCGGGATATCGCTGTAGCGGATGTGCCGCTCATCGGGGCGGGGGTGCACAGTGATGCCTTCTGCTCCGAAACGCTCGCAGTCTTTTGCGACCTGCACCAGATCCGGGAGGTTGCCCAACCGGGCGTTTCGGATTAGCGCAACTTTATTGATATTTACACTTAGACGAGTTGGCATGCCATCTTTGATTTTTGGATTAGGAGTAAATTTGTAGAACGTTTTTCGGTCTGCTTGGTTGCCTGAACACCGGGGCAACGGCTGCGCAATACAAAGCCAGTTACCGGAAGCCCTAAGGTTGCCACAATTTTCCTAACTTCGACCGGAATAGAGACCAACTTATGGATACAGAAAATTTACCGCCACTGGGCGTATTCCTGCTCCTAATCCTTTTTATGATGGTGGGAGCCGGAATTGGCAGCGGGCTCGGAAACCTGGCCGCACAGCTGCAGGGACTGGAGCTGAACACCGTGATTACTGGCTTTAATGAACAAAGCCCGGTGGAAGAGCGCAACCTCGTACGGGTAGTCAATCTTTTTTCCCAGCTTTTCGTATTCACGGTTTCCTCTGCGCTGACGGCTTATCTGGTTTACCGCCAACGAGCCTTACATTATCTAAGGCTGGACCGGGGAGCTTCCGTCAATATACTTTCCGCAGCGGTGGCCTTTATTTTTGGCATCTTTATTTTCTCTCAGTTTCTGTACTGGCTTAATATGCAGTTGCCCTTGCCGGACTGGGCCAACAATATGGAGGGCGATGCTGCCGAAATGATCAAAGGGATTTTGGTCATGAACTCTGCGGGCGAATTCCTGCTCACGCTTTTCGTCGTGGCCGTTCTCCCGGCAATTGGAGAAGAGTTATTGTTCAGAGGTATCATACAGCAGCAACTGGAGCGCATGGGGCAGAACCCCGTATTGGCCGTCTGGATGGCAGCCTTTATTTTCAGCGCTTTTCACCTTCAATTTGCCGGTTTTTTCCCACGCTTATTTCTGGGGGCTGGGCTGGGCTATTTGTACCTGTGGTCCAGAAGCCTCTGGGTACCTATTCTGGCGCACTTCTTCATCAATGGTATGCAGATCGCCGGGCAGTATATACAGAAAAATGCGTTGGCGGAATCGACCATTGAAGATGTCAACTGGTGGGCGACCGGTTTGTCCGTATTACTAATTGCGGGATTGAGTTACTATCTTTACCAGCATTATCTAACAAAAGTAAAACCAACGGAGGCTGAAGAAACGCCCCTGCAGCCCTAACTGATATACCAAAACATGAATGGTCTGATCCAACGCGCCATTACCGGTATTATTTTCGTCCTCGTCGTAACAGGCTGCATTTACGCAGGCCCAGTGAGCTTCGTGGCCCTATTTGCCGTTATTACCGGAGGCGCGCTGTGGGAATTCTTCGGGCTCGTGCTCACCAAGCAGCACCGCCGGGATATGATACGCCGTATGCTGGCACTTGGACTAGGGCTTGTCCCCTTCTTCATGAGTACGATTGTACAGCTCGATCTCGTGCAGAACCGGGAATCCTTCATAGCCATTTCCTCCCTTTTGTTTTTTCCGTTCACCTTTTCGGTCTTCATCTATGAGCTGTATACCAAATCGGAGCGCCCCTTTGAAAACGTAGCCTTTGTGATGCTGGGTATGGTTTACATCGGCGTCCCCTTCGCGCTGCTGCTTTTTGTAGCTTTTGACAGCGGTCTGTATTATCCGAATCTCGTTTTTGCACTTTTAGTTATGAACTGGGTCAATGACTCCGGCGCTTACTTTGTAGGTTCTAAGTTTGGGAAAACGCCCCTCTTCCCGCGCATTTCCCCCAAAAAGACATGGGAGGGCTCAGCTGGAGGAATGATCTTTACGCTTGTTTTCGGGATGATCCTTTACTACACTTTCCAAGAGCTGGACCTGCGCGACTGGCTGGTACTGGCGGCCATAGTCGTGATTTTCGGTTCGCTGGGTGATTTGGTGGAGTCTATGCTCAAGCGGAGTGTGCAGATAAAAGACTCGGGGGGACTGCTCCCGGGGCACGGAGGGCTCCTGGACCGTTTTGATGCATTCATATTCCTTTTACCCTTTGCGACAGCCTATCTCTTATGGATCCGATAGAACATTATTCTGCCCCATGTGCTTAGGATATCAGATCTTCCACCTAAATTTGGAGCAAAATTAACGAACATACCTCATGGCAATCATACACCGCGAAGGGCATCGCATGCTCATTATTTTAGGCCTCGCCTTAGCTGTCCTTAATATCGTCACTTACCTGGCCTGGCCTGGTTTTTTATGGCTGGCAACAGCCGCATCCATTATCTTTTTTGCCTTGGTTCTACAGTTTTTTCGCAATCCGAAAAGAACGATCCCCAAGGCAGATGATACGCTGGTCTACGCTCCCGCAGACGGGCAGGTCGTGGTCATTGAGGAGGCTGAAGAGACCGAGTACTTCAACGCCAAACGCCTGCAGGTTTCCATTTTCATGTCTCCGCTCAATGTGCATGTCAATCGCAATCCCTTAGGTGGAGAAGTTCGGTATCTGAAACATCACCCGGGCAAGTATCTCGTCGCCTGGCACCCTAAGTCTTCTACTGAAAACGAGCGGACCACCGTGGTAATTAAGAATGGGCAAACGGAAGTCCTGCTTCGGCAAATCGCCGGAGCGATGGCTAAGCGGATTCGCAATTACCTTAGCATTGGCGACCGCATTACGCAGGGCGGTGAAATGGGCTTCATCAAGTTTGGGTCAAGAGTAGACCTCTTCCTGCCGCTTGATGCAGAAGTGAAGGTCAATATCGGTGCTAAGGTAAAAGGAAATAAAACAGTGATCGCCAGAATTTAACGCTCTGTCCAGATGACTTCCCCCTGCTCATTGAGGTATTGCCAGCGGTTTTGATAGACCACCTGTGCCAGTCCCGCCCGAAAAGGCAGTGCAGCCTGATAACGGGGCGGGATCCGCCAGACGCCATCTGTACCGATGTAACCCCAATGGCCTTTGTTCTTTACCTGGGCCAGCCCGTTAGAGAAAACGCCGGCATCCTGAAAGCCGGCCTTGATCACCAGATGTCCCGCTGTGTCAATATAACCATACCGACCGTGCAGTTCCACCGGAGCCCGGTCATTTCCAAAGTCACCGGCAAATGTGTAGCGGGGCGCAACCAGTAGAGCCCCTTCTGTATTAATAAAACCGTACTTTTCGTCTTGTACAATAGTGGCCATTCCATTGAAAAACTCACCGGCCAGGCCACCTTGCGGTGCATCGAACTGCGGTTCCAAAAGCAGCTGCCCTGCCGTGTCTATCAGGCCCCACTGCTCCCCTTCCCACACTGCAGCAACTCCGTCACGGAAGGCCTCTGCTCTATCGTACTGAGGGGTGATCGCAAGGGTGCCGGACTTGTCAATGTAGCCCCACTTTTCTCCAATTTGCACGGCAGCAAGCCCTTCACTGAAAGGGCCGGCCGCATCAAACTCCGGCTGAATAGCCCACTCTCCATCCGGGCCTATAAATCCAAAATAAATACCCCTGGCGACCGGTGCCAGCCCTTCTGAAAAATCACCGGCAGCATCAAACTTCAGGGGGATTTCCAAATCGCCGCGCCGGTTGATGTAGCCCCAGCGGCGAACAAGCTGTACCCGGGCCAGCCCTTCTTCAAAAAAGCCAATGAACCGGAACCAGTGCTTGAGCAGCAAGCGCCCCATCTCGTCCATGTGCACCAGCTTATCGTTAAACCGGACACGGGCGAAGCCATTGTAGAAATCCTCAACCTCCAGATACTGCGGCTCAATAACCACATCCCCGATACGGTCGATGAATCCGTAGCGGCCCCGGTCACGAATAATGTAAAGCGGGCTGTCCATAGGCAGATTTGGAAAAAATTTTGGGCGAATATACTCTATACGGTTGGCTTTGTTGCATTGGCCACCCTCAAATCTGCCTCACAGGCATACATCAGGGGCGGCTGATCATCAGTTTCAATACCTGTGTACGCCCTTCCCGCTGCAGCCTGACGAAGTACAAGCCTGAGGGGTAGTCACTGAAGTCCAGGCGGTGCGTAGCTTCGGAGAACGTTGCCGTTTCTAAAACCTGCCCATTAGACCGCAACAGGGATAGGTGTACCGGACCGGCCCCGATGTCGCCGTCTAACCTGACCGTAGCGCTTTCAGCTGCCGGATTAGGAAAGACCTTAGCATCCATAACTGAAGTGGGCATCGATGCTGTACCCGATGGCGTTTCCAGCGACAAGCGGAATACCCAGGTTTCCAAGGCATCAAGCACCGCATTGCTAATCACCCAGTTTTCAATGCCCCCGGTGGCGTTTACAGTGAGCGTACCCATATCTGTGTCCGACCGGATTTCTGTAATACGGTATTCCCCGGCGGGCAGGGAAGACACCGGAAGATTAAAGGTGGTATTGAAAAAGCTGTTGAAGCCCATATTCGCGACCATCACCAGGGCCTCCTCTTCCAGAATGCGGGCATAGCTCAGAATTTCTTCCGAGCTGGACTGTACATCCAGCAAGTAGCCACGACGAAGGGCTTCCTCTTCGTTGCGCAGGTGCACAAGTTCCCGGTAGGTACTGAGCAGGGAAGAAGGGTTACTCTCCATATTCGCTACGTTATTGACCGTGTAGCCCCCTCCTACTCCAATCCAGGGATTTCCATTGGTGAACCCCGCATGAGCGCCTCCTGTCCACTGCATGGGGCGGCGGATGTTCTCATGGGCGCCGGTGCCCAGCATGCCTACTTCTTCCCCGTAATAGATAAAGGGAACGCCAGGCAGCGTCAAATAAATAAATGCCGCCTGCTTCATTTTGTAGTCCAGTGCCTCAAACTGACTGTAGATGCGGTCGATATCGTGATTGGTCAGGAAGGTCGCATACTGAAGCTTGGGGTACCCCTCCTGAATGACGGCCAACTGCTGCCGGATCGGCGTGGCAGTTTCCCCATTGACACCGGCGATGATCCCGTAAGCCAAGTCGAAATCAAAACACAGATCCAGCCGTTCTTCCGTGACGTAAGGCAGAATGGAAGCGGTATTGGACCACACCTCTCCTACCGTTACGGCATCCGCATTTACGTTTTTGTACAACGTTCGAAAATCCTCCAGCAGCTCGAAGGTCTCAGGTGTATTCTCCAGAATCGTACCATCCTCATCGAGGTACTTGATGGCATCAAGGCGGAAGCCATCCACGCCTTTGTTGAGCCAGAACTCAGCGATATCAAAGATTTCTTCTTTCACCGGAGGGTGGCTGTAGTTGAGGTCCGGCATGCCGCCCCAAAACAGCCCATAATAGTAATCGCCGTTGCGCGGGTGCCAAACGGTCTGCCCCCACGGGCCAATGAAGCCCGGATTGGAGTCCGACCACACGTACCAGTCCCGGTAGCCGCCCAGGCTGTTGGCCGATTGCTGAAACCAGGGGTGCTGATTGGAGGTATGGTTCATAACAAAGTCGATGATAATTTTGATGCCCCGGTCGTGGGCGGCATCCAGCAGGGCTTCGAAGTCCTCCATAGTGCCGTAGTCCGGCTCAGTAGCGTAGTAATCCGTGACGTCATAGCCATGGTAGGAAGGCGATTCCATCATCGGCATCAGCCATATTCCGGTAATGCCCAGGTCGGTATCGGTATCCGGGTCGCCATCGTTCAGATAATCGAGTTTTTCGATGATGCCCTGAAAGTCGCCTATTCCGTCTCCGTCACTGTCGTAAAAGCTGCGGACGAAGATTTCGTAGAAGACGGCATCGTTCCACCAGTGTGTCTCGAAGTCGAGGGAGAAAGCGGGGTCGCAGAGGGTGCAGCTGTTGAAGCAATACACCAAAGGCCCGGTGCCACCTGCCTCCGCCTGTACCGTACGGACCCGCTGCCCATCCGGCCCTTCCACCGTGCAATCCGAAGGCGGTGCCTCCACTGTGCTGCCATTGAGGAAAACATACTGATAGTCACCGGGAGGTACGCTCAGACGGGTTTCGAATACACCGTCCCCGTCCTCATCCTGTAAGGGGATAGCAGTGGGGGCCCAGTTCTCCGGCAGCCCGGCTGCTTCCTGGAAATCGCCCATCACGAAGACGCCCTCGGGAGCGACCGTTTCCATTTTCATATTGACGGCGAGGCGCAGCGTGGCATTACAGGAGTCGAAAGTTAATGCCGGAAGACTTAGCCCTGCCTCTCCTACTGTCACCTGCCGGTTGAAGTTGCCGCCACCATCGCCAATCGCGCAATCTGCGGAAGGCAGCTCCGGTTTTTCATTCCAGCTGCTGCCATTGACAAATTTGTACAGGTAAGTGCCGGGGGGCACCTCTACGGTCAGTTCATACACCTGGTCTCCGTCCGGATCTGCCAGAGGAGAAGCGCCAGGCATCCAGTCCCCGCCGTACCCCGCAGCAGCCTGAAAGTTGCCGGCAACGTGCACACCATTGGGCGACAGGGTTTCCTGGCTCATGTCTACCCGAAAGGTTAGGGGGACGGGTTGGGCAGAGCTGGCAAAGGAAAGGCTAAGTAGCGATAAAAGGCAGGTAAAAAAGCGGAAATTGTTCATATCAAATAATTAGCTATGCTTTTAAAAATTCAATCAAAATAGCGACCCTTTAGGTATGTTATGCCTGTTGACATCAAGGGGCCGGAAAGGTCTGGCTAACTCACTACTGTTCATGGCAGTCAGTTAATAAATATCTTTGGGGGTTCTGGTCTCACATTTCGTACCTACGGCACGAAACTAATGCTCTGCTCTTTTTTCAATCCACCTATTGTACCTAACGGCACAGACCAATGGTAATCGTAGAGTCCTGACAGTACATGGCTCAGGCCATATGCCTGACCGAAACAAAGGTAAGGAAGAACCTGCAGCGATCAGGCCTGGTCCCTGATTGATTTGTTGGTTGCCTGACGCTGAATTATTTTTTACTGGCATTTACAGTGCCATTGTCCTATCTTGAAGGAAAACCCAATATCTATGAAATGGTCCCTCTTTTGCGCTGCGCTTTTGTTCGCTACGATTACTGCTAATGCTCAGGTCGAATGGGCGCTCAACGAGCTATTCCCGGATAGCATTAAGACCTTTGTGGTGTCTCAGCGGGGGGAGCACTTGCTTAATTTTACCTATTGGTATGGTCCAAAACTAGTAGTAGGTAATGAAGAAGAGCCGGAGGTGTTCTTTTTCGCTATACAAGTGACTTACGAAAATGGGAGCACGCTCGATATTTCAGATATTATTGAGCTCCCGGACTCCACCTTTGCCATTCCTCACGTTACCGGATGGATAGACGATCAGGGCTGGGTGAATATTTGGACGTACCTCGACCATTACGGCACCACTTGGGATGTACAGCCATTTTGTACGCATAGTTTTTCTCATAATGGGGTGGGGCCCACAGGGGACGCTTTCCCAGGCGGTGGAATAGCATTGCTTGACCCACGGGCTCACTTTAACCTCAGCAGCGCTCACGGTGGCGAGTTTTTTGTGGAATCCTGTCAGCCATCATGGGAATCCTTCTTTGAATTCCAGGTGCAGGATCAAACGATCACCTCGGATGGGCGCTTGATTTATACCGGGCCTACTGGCTTGTACACGATTTCCGCACAGGGAGTTCCAACCGCTCACTTTCCGCAGTGGCATTTCAGCCGCATCGAGCCCAATCAATACAACGGTATCATCGGCTACCGGCACGATTCTCTTTTTGCCCTTTCACCTGATTTTGAAATCCTGCAGGCCGCTGATTTCACAGCCGATCCTATTTTGGATTTCTCCACCGGCTATGGCAAGGTAGCGGTGCTTACGCAAAGCCAGCAAGCCTATATTTTCAATGACAGCCTTCAATTGCAGGGCAGCTTCCCTTTGAATGAGGATAGTGAATTTTGGCGCGTGGATGTGGGCGCCGAATACCTGGGGCTTGCCGGGCTGGAAACATTTGGCTCCGATATGCCCACAGGAGGCACAGCAGCCTTTTTCTCCACTTCCTACACCTTTGAAGGCGAAGACTTTGGGCTCGACCGGGACCTGGGCGTTGTTGGGTACCAATTAGGAACGGTGCTTTACACGCAGGGCGATCCGGCTTTTCCAGGGTTTAGCCGGACTTACTTTGACTCGGTTGTAGTCCAGGTACAAAATTTCGGTGACGAAGCTGTCAGCCGGTTCAAAATTCGGTCTGGTAATCGTCCCGCACGCTTTGCCTATGATGTCGAAGGGCAGGACCTTCTCCCCGGCAATACTTTACAGGTGACGCTGAGCAATTTCTGGATCCACACCGAGGGCGAGGCGGGAGACCTGGAGCCCGTTTGCTTCTGGACCTCACACCCCGACGACAAGACCGATGCCAATTCAGGGAATGATGGCACTTGCGCAGATTTTGTAGTCAGCACGCCAGACGTCCAAAAAGCAATTGAATTTAAGGTCTTTCCTAACCCCGCTCAGGACCGGCTATTCATTGACTGGGGGGGGTCCGGCGCTGCCACCTGCCGGATTATTCATCCCACAGGGCAAATTATGGATCAATTTGCGCTGCCCGCACAAGGCGACAACCCACTCCAGGTAAACATCAGTCCGTATCCGGCGGGCGTGTATATCGTGTCTTTTCAGACTGCCGAAGGGGAAAGTGCAGCAAAGCGGTTTATCATCGCCCGGTGAGGCACGCCTTTTTAGAGCGTCAATTCCACCCCAAACGTAAAGGTACGGGCGGGCAGGTAGGTGTTGCGGCGGTCGATGCCCAAAAAATATTTATTTGAATGCAGCGTTAGACTTGCACGCCGGGTTCTGAAAGTGAATCAAACACCCTAGATATGAGACCTATAACCTTCCTTCCTGTTGTTTGTATCCTGTTTTTAAGCTTTTCCGGAACTGCCCAAAGCCGTTTCTCCTTCGGTGTGGAGCTATTCCCGCATCTGTCGTGGGAGCAGGACCCGGTCATTGAAGACTACGGCCCCCGATTTTCCAAACATGCCGGTATGCAGGTCGGGTATCAGCTGGGGCAAAATTTCCGGTTGCAGACCGGGCTGGCCTATACGGAAATCGGCAGCCGCTTTAAGTTTGATGGAGATGATCTGCGTTGGGGGACACAGCACAACGGTCAAGGCGGCTTTGACCCCGACATTCCTACCCCGAATATAGGGACCGTTACGAGTCAAACGATCAACCGGTTTGTCGAAGTGCCTATACGGTTGACTTATCTTTCGCCCGGCGAGCAAACGCGGTTTTACCTATCCGGTGGTATCGCTCCCCGTTTCCACATACAATCGGTCGGAAAGATCCGGCATGAGCTGCCTGATAACACTGGGGTAGACCGCCGCACCGAGCCCATTTCCAACGTTGACTTCGACCGGTTGCAGCTAAGTATTCTGGGCAGCGCAGGCGTGGAAATGAACCTGGGCGGAACGACCTTTTTCGCAGGCCCGCGCATTCAATTCCAGCAACTCACCGGTGAATCAGAGTCGCTAACCGGGCCCAACGCATTTGAGCTCGGGTATATGCAATTGGGGCTGGAATTTGGGGTGCGGTTTTATTAACCTGCTACCAGAGCGCCTTGGTGTAGAGGCGCTTAACGTCAGAAGCAGCGTGGGCGGTAGGCGTACCCAGTACAAACGCTGTATTATTGTAGATGGCAATGTCATCGTAAAACAAGATATTGAGGGGCACAGGCTCCCCTATTTGCCCTGTATTCAGGTCAATTTGGGCGAGCAGATAGCCGGTCTCATCGCGCAGCAGCGCATAGAATGCTTCCGTTTTTAAATCCTGAATGACCCGGCCGTTCCAATCTTTGTGCTGTACATAATGGGCTGGTATTACCTGTTTTGGCCGGCCTTCAGCATCGAAATATTCAATCCGCTGTTCATCGTGGTTAAACAGGATTAACTCCCCTCCGGCCAAAAAGAGGAAGTTGTCCTGAGGATTCTTGTAAAATACCCGCTGCAGGAAGTCTGCGTCTGTTTGGCGGGTACGGATGTAATCGTTTTCCGCTCTGGATACATCACCTGTGTTGGAAATCGACTGGCCCTCCATAATCAGGCCGAGGTCTGCCATATAATTGTCCAGCTGCTCCGCGTAAAGGACCTGCCGGAAGTTATCAAGCGCGCCGTTAGTCAGGCTGGCCCTCAGGTACCGCTTGAGCAGGCCCTGATAAGCCACATTCTCATAGTACATCGCCTCCTCGGTACTGCACCGGCAATCGCGGTAAGCCCCGATATAATCGGTATACTTCATGGTTTCCAGGGGTACGATTTGCGCACGGGTATAGCCCAGGTTGATGTAGCGGTAATTGGCCAGCAGGTAGAGGCGGTTGCGGCAGTTGACCTCAATATCAGTGACCCGGCGCAGATCGAGTTGCTGCTCAAAAAGCAATATACCGTCCGGGGAGCGGACTTCAATCCAGGCGTTGCTCCCGGTGCGTTTCCGGCTAAGGGTAAAGAGGTAATCATCCCAAATAGCAAAGGCAAAAGGCAGGCGGTCTTCCGGACTGAGCTGCCGGAGTTTTTTCTGTGCAAGAACCTCTACCAGGGGTAAATTAGCGGGCACGGGTTGAAGGGTAACCTGAAGCGCGTCTGCCTGCTCCACCACCACTGTATCTGTAAGGTAGCCGATAGCAGAAACACGGATTTGGGCGGGCCACTCCCGGACAGAAAGCTCAAACTGCCCGTCTGCATCCGCGGCAGTGCCCGTCTTTTCCGTAAGGAGAAGCAGGTTGGCAAAAGGGATGCCTACGCCTGTTTTAGCATCCTTTATTTTTCCCAATACAGCATTAGATTGACCAATAAGATTGATAGCCAACAGACAGCATACCGAAGCACTTAAAAGTCTTTTATTCATGGCTTTACTCTTTTGATATTGACAAGCCACAGCGCAAGAGGTTCATTGCAGTACTATTGCTCCGCATGAGTATGCCCTTTACTGATCGATCCGATATACAGTGCTGCACTTTGTGTGCAGATGACCACACCTCATTTTCCACTGTATCCCTGACCGGTATTCATGAAAATCCCGTAAAAGGCATCCAGCCCGCCTCTTCGGCCTCCTACCGGCTACCAGCATACGACTTGCTGGCTCCGGGGAATCTGCCGCAATGACGTTTTTGCAACGGGTACTCTACCAACATATCTTTGCCACCAATTGCATTCAAAAGTAACAGATTTGTCTTTTCCGGGTATAATGGCCTTTTTTGGGAACAAAATGCATCTTGTTGTGTAATTTTAGAACTGTCGTTCATTTAGCACCAATATACTTCACTAAAACTCAACATTAACGATGAAAAAGATTTTGAACACCCGTATATGGATCCTTACAGTAGCGGTCCTTATGGGCACGGTATCCTGTACGGAGGAGGAAAATATACTGCGTGGTACGACGACCGATCTGGAAGAAGAGTTGTTGACTGGACCAATTGATGTTCAACTCATTGCAGCACCGGAGGATGATCACCTGCCCATGGATCTGGCAGCGGAAGTTACCGGACCTGATGCCGGTGTGGTGTATATGATGTCTGGCGAAAAGCAACTGATTTTCAAGGTTAGCGAAACAGATCCGCGACTGGCAACGCTATCAATGGATATCCGCCGCGTGGACCCTGTCACAGAAGACAACCCTGTCAAATTCACGCTGACGCTCACTGCGGAGGGCTACGAGGTTGTCAACCGCGTATTTCATCTTACGGATGCCAGCGGAGAAACCTGCGGGATTCGTTTGACGCGTGAGGACGATAGCAACGTCAAGGCAGAAGACATTACATCAGGAAGGTAGGCCTTGTCTAAAATCTAACGCAAAGGTCAAATTGCTAATCAAAATACAGCCTAATCAACACTGGCTCAATGGGGTATTTCCACCGGAATGCCCTATTTTTTATTCTTACCCTCAGATCAGCAAAGCGCTCTTCAGATTTTCAAAAAGACAGGTAAAGCAAAAGCAGCTGCACAGGGGGACTTATGCAGTCTTTCGCTTCCGCAGCATACTCCAGGCGATAAAGCCGCCCAGCAGTATCTTCACGATAGCGCCCGACCAGAATGGATAAAAGCCGTACTCCATCGCTTTGTCCCATCCGTACAGGTGCGCCAGCCACAGCAGCCCACTTCCCACAATAACGGCTGTGCCCAGCCCATTAGCAAGGAGGCTGTAGCCCAAATGCTGTCCCCATCCCCGGCGGCGCAGCAATCCCATGCCTAGTGCTGCTATAAAAAAGCCAATAAGAAAACCCCCGCTACCCCCCGAAAAAGAAGACCATCCGCTGCCCCCTTCGGCAAAGACTGGCAGCCCCAGCCCACCGAGCAGCAGGTAGAGCAGTACCGCTCCCCCGCCCCACGGGAAGGGCAGTAACAGCCCGACTAAAAGCACGGCCAGGCTCTGCCCGGTGATGGGGATGCCGCCCAGGGCTTCCGGCGTCTGAATGCTCAGCTGAGCCATAAGGGCTAGGAAAAGCAAGGCTAGTACCAGGTTGATCAGGTGGGTGGTCATAGTGGTTTGGGTTTAATCGCATCAGCATTCAAAATACACAACAGAAAATAAATACACCTATTGCACTCTAAACCATATTTTTGAATGTATTTCATACGCTTTCATAAGTTTTCATTTTCCTGTTTCGGTTTCCATCGGCTAACTTGATTTCGTACAGTAGATTTTAGTAAAGTTAAAAGTTTAGACGCGC
>ENA-UENT01000587-UENT01000587.1-marine-metagenome-genome-assembly--contig:-NODE-587-length-19728-cov-3.176898_pt1 | contig 19728 bp, 18 predicted proteins | sample MGYA00237879_ERZ529330 | MGnify/ENA primary metagenome ERZ529330 (study PRJEB26372, sample SAMN05368345) | marine metagenome | biome: cultured habitat; feature: ocean water; material: water; isolation... | reverse complement strand
ATTATTTGCTATCGGCTGGTTAGCCAGTTTTCTGGGCACCTTGCCCTTTGGACCGATCAACCTTTCCGTGGTCAGTCGGACCGTCAAAGACAGTCTCAGAGCAGGCCTTTGGTTTGCTCTTGCGGCAGCTTTGGTCGAAATTGCACAATCTTTTATTGCACTACACTGCAGTGCCTTAATCAATCAATATTTGGATACACCCTGGATAAAGTGGGCCACTGCTGGTCTTTTCATATTGCTGGGGTTGGTCTTCATGTTAAGAAGGGAAAAGATCCAAGAGGAAGAGGATATGGGCAAACGCAAAGACAATAATTTTTTGGCGGGGATCATTATATCTGTAATAAACTTTCAGGCCATACCGTTTTGGATTTTCATCCTGACCTATTTAGATATGAGCCATCATGTCCGGATTGACACCTCTCTATCGCTAGGAGGAATTGCCCTCTTCCTTTTCGGTGTATCAACTGGAAAGTTCGCTGCACTAACCCTATTTGGATTGGCTAGTCAAAGCGTGAAGAATCGAGTTAGTCAGTTAAAGTTTTGGATGAATAAGGTGATTGGATTCATTCTTCTCTTAATTGGAATTTTCCAATTTTTTAATGCTTAAATTTCAATACGGGACTCTATTCCAATTCATGGCTATCCTATTTCCAAAGTGGAAAAGTTAGTTAACAAACAGTATATTGCATGCATATTGCAGATATCCTGAATTTAAACCACTGATTATGAAAAACTTTCTGAGTTTTGTACTCACCCCCCTTTTACTTTTAGTCAGTTTAAACTACTCACAAGCGCAAGACGAAGAATTTGGATTGGCATCTTATTATTCAGATGAATTCCACGGCAGGAAAACAGCTTACGGCGACACCTACAACAAAGACAAACTCACCACGGCGCACAAAAAACACCCCTATGGAACGATACTAAAGGTCACTCGCCTTGACAACAGCAAGTCTGTAACCGTCAAAGTGATTGACAAAGGCCCCTTCATCAGAGGCCGAGTAGTAGATCTCAGTCGCAAAGCTGCCGAACGTATTGGCTTGATTGATGTTGGCGTAGCTGAAGTAAAAGTTGAAGTTGTCAGCAAGATGGCAACCGAAAGGCCAAGTGCAGATATTGCCAAGGCAAAACCCAAAACCACGGTCCCTAAAGATCGACCGGTGGCCTTCTCCGAAGAAAGTAGTACTCCTTCTAGAAGTAGTAGCTCTCGATCTTCTACATCTAGTCGCGAAACTACCAAATCAACCACTACACCTAAGTCGACCACCAAAGCTAGAAGTACCGCCAGCACGACTCGTCCAAAATCAAGCTCTTCTTCCAGCCGCAGCAGCTCCAAGGACGTACTAACCTCGAAAGGGAGCAGTAGTTCTGCTAAGGCTCGTTTGGTAATGCAGGATTATACCAAATATGGATTGTATAAGATCGTCTTGGAAAAGCCTAATAAAAAAGGCTTTGGCGTGCAAGTGGCTTCCCTAAGCAATTACGAAAACGTATTGCGGCAGGTAGCTGATCTACAATCCAAATGGTTTGACAACATCCTGTTAAGCGTAGAAAAAGGACAAGCGAAGCCTATATACAAGATCATTCTTGGACCTTTCGATAGCGAAAAACAAGCGCTTAGCTACAAGAAGGATCTGTCTAGAAAACACAAGGTGAAAGGCTTCGTGGTTAGCCTTGACGATATTCAGTACTAATTGCTGGACTTAGCATCCGCTAAATAGAGTACGATATAATAGACAATGGATCAGATGTGACATCTGATCCATTGTTCGTTTTACACGCTCTCTTCCACAACTATAACTTTCTCTACTCGTCAATTTGAAGGCAAGCCCTAGGTGCTTACTTCACCTTTATCACCCCATCAATTCCTTTGAAGTTAACCTCTCTGACACTTTTATGCACCACTTCGATCAAGGTCGGCGCATCTGTAAACCGGAAGGGAGAGGCCTGACCGCTATCTCCTTTGCCTGTAAAGCATACTTCGTAAATGGCCGTTCCATCGTCTTTCGTAACTCCTTTGAGAGAATTATCAATCCAGACGAAGGTCAATTCTCCCTCTGCGCTGCGATGTGCGCCATAGTTGGCCGCCCCCAAGTAGGGTAAATTAAATCCTCGAACCTCCTGGAATTGCAACACATTCTTGTCCCATTTCATAGTGAACTGCATAGATACTAGGTCTACGAATCCAACACAGGTAACACTGACACAACCGACTTGCCCTTTGGGTAATGCGGGTGAAGAAGCTGCCAACGTTAAGGTTGCATTTAGCTTCTGTTGGGCCTGGGAAGTGTTCGCTGGAGCGGGTGGTGGTGTTGCATTGGCAGGTGTGTTGGTGGAAACGGCAGCTGTGGTATCTTCACCATCTTGTGCAGTCCCCTTAGAATCGCTGTTGCATGCAAAGAAAAGTACTAATGAAAAAAGTAAAATGAAATTTTTCATGGGAATTCTTAGTTTATAAGGTTACCGTCGGCATACCTATCCAATATGCCTACGTTTCTCTTGTTCCATTTGCCCTTTAACCTATTCAAAAACAAGCACACTTGGCATCATAGGTCAGGCAATTGAGAACCATGTGTTCTGAGCCACAAAGGTAGCGAATTGCCAAGTATCCAAAAATTAGAATCGCCACAAATTAGCAGCCAATTGGCTTCCATAAGATCTTACCACTTTCCCTCTTTCCAAGATTCAAGGTAGATTTTACGCAAGAAAATCGCGATGGGTAATATACCATTAGCCTTCGCAAGACGTTCATACAGCGTGGCTATCTTGAGAAATTGTTGCGATTGTTATACCTTAGAGGCTACAACCTAGAGGAATATAGCGTCAACCATTAACACTTCAACACCAAACCAACTAGCTGGATGTACCAATTTTTGAATAAAGAAATACCTATGAAACCAATTACACTACTCTTCGTTCTTGTCCTGTTAGGGAGTTGCGTAAGCAAAAAAAGCTATGACGAGCTACAGGAGACCGTAAACTATTACAAAGAACAAGCTACCGTAACGGATTCACTCAATAACGCTACGCGAAACGCTGAATTGGAAAAACAAGAGATTGAGGTAGACCTAAAGGCTGCCATGATGGAAATCGAACAACTGACAGCTACCAATAAAAGTCTTTATGGTAGTTATCAGGAAATGTTGAACAAGTATAATAGCTTGATCAATCAAAATCGAGAAGTCCTATCTGCAACTTCTTACGAAAACTTGAACCTTCAGGAAGCAGTTGCGCAGAAGCAAGATCAATTGGATCAAAAGGAGCGTGCCCTTTTGCAAATGGAATATGATCTGCAACAAGAGCGCGATCGCTTGCGCACCGCTGAGTACAATTATACGGCTGCTCAAGGAAACTTGAACGCTAAAGACCAACGGATTCGAGAATTGGAAGCTAGCCTCCAGGCTAACGAACGGACCATGAATCAACTGCGCAACAGCATGAATGAAGTCCTTAGAGGATTCTCCAGCGAGGAACTTTCTGCCGTAGAAAGAAACGGTAAGATGTATTTGTCTTTAAGCCAAAATCTTCTTTTTTCCAGTGGCAGTAATGAAATTGATTGGAAAGGTCGTCAAGCTTTAATGAAGGTAGCACAAGCCCTAAAAAGTAATCCTGAGATTGACATTACGGTGGAAGGGCATACCGATTCTGATGGTACGGCTTCGAAGAACTGGGACCTCAGTGTGATGCGTGCCACTACTGTGGTAAAATTGCTAGCTTCTTACGGGGTACCTTCTGAACGATTGACCGCTTCCGGAAGAGGATTTTATGCTCCAGTAGCATCCAATGATACGCGAGCAGGTAAAGGGTTGAATCGCCGTACTGAAATTATACTTTCGCCACAGTTGGATCAGCTATACAATCTCATAAGACAATAAGCCAAATCGCCAGAATGAAAGAATATTTATGGACCTCTCGAAGGTGGTACTGCCTTGGGGTGATATCGGTCATTGCACTCAGTAGCTGTACCAGTCTGCGAAGCGGAGTGAACCTTGACAAGGCAGATAAGGTGTTGGAAATGAGTAAAGGCCCCTGCTTTGGTTCATGCCCAATTTTCACCATCACCATTTATGATAATGGTTGGGCTGCCTACAATGGGAAACTTTACACAGACAAATTGGGCCTGCACGTGAAGAAGGTCGGGCGTTCCAGATTAGAGGAAATCAAAAGAGAATTAAGACTAGCTAATCTTTGGCAATACCAGAACATCTACCGCAGTAGCCTCCCTGATCTACAATCTGTGACGATCAATTATTATGAGAACGGTCGCACTAAATCTATCACAGGAAAAGAAGGTCGGCCCGTATCGGTCCAAAAGATAGAAGCCTTCCTGGATAAGATGGCCAAGACTACTGGCTGGATCGAGAAAGAAAAACCCGATTACAACCTACCAGCAGGGGCCGTTCCTAATGAATTAATCGTTAAGCTTAAGGGAAATGTCAATGCAGAGGCGTTTGTGCTGAAATACATGAAACAAAACATGCAAATTGTAAAACGCCTTTCGCCAACAGGCGACTATTGGCTGTTTTCTTTTGATGAAAAAAAGATTCGTCCAGATGAAATGCTGAGCTTTGTGAGAAGAGACCGCGAAGTCTTAAGTGTAGAATTTAATAAGACTGTAGAAATGCGCGATAGATAGAACGTGTATTTCCCTTTCACCAGAACTAGAAAGTTATCATCTATAAATAGAAAAGAGTACTCATGAGAAATTTGTTCATACTTGTTTTAGCCGGCTTGTGTTTTGCTGCTTGCAATAAGGAGGTAGACTTACTACCAGAAGATCAGTTAAAAGCCGATATTGAGAAGATTGAAAACTATCTTCAGGATAATAATCTCCTCTCTAAAGCACAAGAACACCCATCAGGAATTTACTACTACATTGACTCTGTAGGACCAGGTGCAAATCCCTTAATTTCTGACGAAGTTAGCGTAAGATATAAAGGCTATCTACTGAACGGAACCGTCTTTGATCAAACTCAAGGCAATGATAGCATCAGCTTTAAATTGCAAAACCTTATTGAAGGTTGGAGAATAGCCATTCCTTTGTTGAAAGAAGGAGGGCATGGAACTTTCCTTTTGCCATCTTATCTAGGTTATGGTAATTTCCCTCCACCAAGATCCGTCATCGGGCGAAATGAGGTTCTAATATTCGATATTGAATTGGTCGATATCAAATAGTTTAGGTTCGCCACTGAAACCAGAAAAGGGGGTAGATCAGAATTGATCTACCCCCTTTTGTTTTGCTAAATGAAAGCTCTTCCTTAGGCCTGCGCCGTAGGTGTATTAAAGCTCATCGGTGGCAAAGGAGATTGATCGGGTTCACCGATCTTTCCATGCTGTTTTTCGTACTTACGAATATTATCTGCCAAAGCCCCAAGTAGACGCTTGGCATGTTGCGGAGTAAGTATAACTCTAGATTTCACCTTGGCCTTAGGCACATTGGGAACAATGCGTACAAAGTCAATGATGAACTCAGAGTTCGAATGTCCAATGATCGCCAAATTAGAATAGGTTCCTTCAGCGATTTCTTCCGGCAACTCAATATTGAGCTGATTAGGTCCTTTCTTCTTTTCCTCTGCCATAAGTTATTTCTTTTTCTTTGCCCTGGTTTTCTTTTCAAATGCACCTGGAATTTCTTCCTCAATAAACGCCTTTACCTGCTCCAAAGTAAATTCTTTGGCTTTTTCTGCAGTGACTTTTTCGCCGTCTATCTTTGGAATCTTTACAGACTTTTTGCCGAAACGAATGAAAGGTCCCCATCTTCCATTTTCCACTGCAATCTTCTCAGATTCCCACTGGTGTATGTAGCGATTAGCTTCCTTCTCCACTTTCGCTTCAATCAGTTCATAGCATTGATCTAGGCTTATCAATTCGGGATCAATACGTCGTGGAATATTTACATACAGATTGTTCCACTTCAAGAAAGGTCCAAATCTACCTTTACCTTTCGTGATGGGTAATCCCTTATAAGTACCGATCGGAGCATCTGCTTTTTCCTTTTCTTTGATCAACTCCATCGCTCTTTCGAAGTTAACCTGAAATGGGTCTTCTCCTTTAGGTATAGAGACGTATGTTGATCCTACCCGCACATAAGGGCCATATCGACCCGCTCCAACTGAAACATCCTCTTCCTTGTAGGTTCCCAATACCTTTGGTAAAGTGAACAACTTCAACGCCTCCTCAAAGGTCAAAGAATCCAGCAACTGCCCTGGTTGCAGGTTGGCGTATTTGGGTTTCTCGTCTTCTCCAATCTCCTCTGGTTTCCCCATCTGTACCACCGGACCATTTCGAGACATTCTCACCAAGACGGTCAATCCCGTCTCTGGATCACTACCCAGTACACGTTCTCTAGTTGGTCTCTCCGCATTCTCCAACGTTTCTTCCACATTTGCGTGAAAAGGTTGGTAAAACTCTTTCAACATCGAAGCCCAATCGCGTTTCCCATTGGCAATTTCATCGAAATCCTTCTCAATCCCAGCTGTAAAGCTGTAATCCATAATATCATCGAAATACTGATCGAGGAATTCCGCAACGGTAATGCCCATCTCGGTTGGCATCAAACGGTTCTTAATGGCTCCCGCTTTTTCCGTTTTCTTTAACTGCTTGATTTCTCCTGCTTGGAGTTCAAGCAATACATAATCCTTATCCTCCCCTTCTCGATTACCTTTGATGATATACCCCCTTTTCTCCTCCATGATTTTGGAGATGGTCGGGGCATAGGTACTTGGACGTCCAATACCTAGCTCTTCCAGCTTACTCACCAAACTAGCTTCAGTGAATCTGGCAGGGGCTCTGGTATAGCGTTCTAATGCTGTCAATTTATCCAGGTTCAACTCCTGTCCGACTTTCATTGGTGGCAACATACCTTCCACTGCATCATCTTCCTCATCTTCATCCTTGGATTCCAGATATACTTTCAAGAAGCCATCAAACTTAAGCACCTCTCCCACTGCATTTAGCTGTGCATCCGGAATGGTCGAAACACCAATACGAACTGTCGTCTTCTCTAGAATAGCTTCCGCCATTTGCGAAGCCACGGTACGTTTCCATATCAGTTCGTATAAGCGCTGCTCATCGCGGTCCGGAGAAACTTGCTGACGCTCTACATAAGTAGGTCGTATCGCTTCGTGAGCCTCTTGCGCATTAGCCGACTTACTCTTGTACTTGCGAGTCTTCACGTAGTTTGAACCGTAGTTCTTCTCAATCTCGTTGGCGATCGCGGTGACTGCCGTTTCACTTAAATTGGTAGAATCCGTACGCATATAGGTAATCAAACCGGCTTCGTACAAGGTCTGAGCCACCCGCATGGTACGATTAACAGAAAATCCTAATTTCCGACTGGCCTCTTGTTGTAAGGTTGAAGTCGTAAAAGGAGCCGTTGGTTTCCGCTTAAGCGGTTTTACATCAATCGCCTTAATGGGGAATTGCGCGCCTACGCATTTTTCCAAAAAAGCCATCGCGTCTGCTTCTGAATCGTAACGCTGCGAGGAATCGGCCTTCAGGTTCACCCATTTCCCTTGTTCGTTACGAACCTTGAAGATGGCAGAGAGCTTAAAGTAAGCTTTGGAATCAAAGGCTTGAATAGCACGCTCTCGTTCTACTACCAGCTTTACCGCCACAGATTGAACGCGGCCCGCGGACAAGTTGCCTTTCACTTTCTTCCAAAGGATGCCAGAAAGTTCGTAACCTACTAGTCGATCCAGCACACGTCTAGCTTGCTGTGCATTGACTAGATTTAGGTCTACCTGTCTAGGCTTTTGAATGGCATTTTGTATAGCAGGTTTCGTGATTTCACGAAAGACGATCCTTTTCGTTTCATGTTCGTCGAGCCCAAGTATCTGGCAAAGGTGCCAAGAAATAGCTTCTCCTTCACGGTCCTCATCCGTTGCTAACCAAACTTCATCCACCTTTTTGACCCAGCCCTTCAATTCCTTTACGACCTTTCTTTTTTCGGGTGTGACAACGTATTTCGGTTTGAACCCATTGTCCACATCTACGGCGCTGTCCCCTTTCTCCAAATCACGAACGTGCCCAAAGCTAGACTTAACCGTGAAATCCTTACCCAGGTATTTCTCGATTGTTTTGGCTTTGGCCGGTGATTCCACTATTAATAGGTTCTTTGGCATAGTTTAGGGAGTTTTTTTACTTTCAACAATTTCACATTTAATAATCTATAACCCACGATTGTTAATGCGTTCTCAAAAATGCAAATGTAAAAATTTTAGAATTGTTACATGCTTTGCGACTAAGTTTTAAGCTGCCGGACTATCTTTGCGCCAAAAATAACGCCATGTTGACCAGGATCTCGCCGATTGATGGGCGCTACGCCAGCAAAACACAAGAACTTAGCAACTTTTTCTCTGAATACGCTCTGATCAAGTACCGGGTCTGGGTTGAACTTCAGTACTTTGTCGCTTTGGTGCAGCTTCCGTTGCCTCAACTCAAAGACTTTCCCGAAGAAAAGCTAGCAGACCTAGAACGATTAGCCAATCAATTTGATGTGGCAGAGGCGGAAAAGATCAAGCAAATTGAGCGCACTACCAATCACGATGTTAAAGCTGTAGAATACTATATCAAAGATAAGTTGGACCAGTTAGCCCTTTCCGAATTCAAAGAATTCGTCCACTTCGGTCTTACTTCTCAAGATATCAATAATACCTCCTTCCCATTGATGTTGAAACATGCCCTGCAGGAGGTATACATACCACATTTGGACAACATCCTGGCCGGATTGGAAGCCTTGGCAATCAGCTGGGAAGATGTCCCCATGCTTGCCAGAACTCACGGTCAGCCAGCCTCTCCTACCCGCTTAGGCAAGGAGATCGATGTTTTTGTAGAACGCTTGAAAGTCCAACTAGTTCAACTGAAGGCCGTATCGATCAAAGGAAAATTTGGCGGAGCCACTGGCGGAATGAATGCCCATTATGTCACCTATCCCGAGATTGATTGGCATCAATTTGCCCAAAAATTCCTACAAGACTACCTGCAGTTGGAGCGATCCTACCCGACCACTCAAATTGAACATTACGACAATCTAGGTGCATTGTTTCATGCGATGCAGCGGATCCACACGATCTTGGTCGACCTTTGTCGAGATATTTGGACCTACATTTCCATGGATTATTTTAAACAAAAAGTGGTCGCAGGTGAAGTAGGTTCTTCAGCCATGCCTCATAAGGTCAACCCCATTGATTTCGAGAACGCAGAGGGTAACCTCGGTATTGCTAACGCTATCTTGGGACATCTTGCTGAGAAGCTCCCCACCTCACGCCTACAAAGAGATTTAACGGACAGTACTGTGTTGCGGAACGTAGGTGTACCCTATGGTCATGCTATTATTGCCTTCCAGGCCATCCTCAAAGGATTGAACAAATTGGTGCTGAATCAAGACAAGATCGAAGCAGATCTAGAAAATAACTGGATGGTAGTTTCGGAGGCTATCCAGAATATTCTGCGAAGAGAAGCTTTTGATCAACCCTACGAGGCACTCAAGGCGCTCACTAGAGGAAAAGCTACCGTAAAGGCTGCCGACATCCATGCATTCATTGATGGGCTAGAGGTATCCGATGCAGTCAAAGCAGAACTAAAGCAGATTACCCCACAAAATTATTTGGGCAAGTAGCTCCAAACAAAGGAAGAGCCCTCTCCTCAAAGGAGAAGGCCCTCTCTACAATGATAATGACTACTCTTGTGATGCTTAACCAGCGTCCATTCTCACGATCTTTGGCCAGAAGGTGCCCAGCACATCCACTAATTGATGCTGTTGTCGCATCACCTGATGAATATCCTTGTAGGCCGTCGGAGCTTCATCCAAGCCGCCACCGATCAGTTCTACACCTTGGGCCTTCAATATCTTCTTTAGTTCATTTTTTGTAATGGAAGCTCTCGCCTTTCGTCGGGACAGCTGTCTACCGGCCCCATGAGAAGCTGAATTGATGGACATGGGGCTACCCTTACCTCTGACAATAAATCCTGGGGCTGTCATTGATCCTGGTATTACGCCCAGTACTCCCTTACCGGCTGGCGTAGCTCCTTTGCGGTGTACAATCACCTCTCGGCCATCTGGGAGCCTTTCCTTCCAAGCGAAGTTGTGATGATTTTCTACGATACATATGGGAGATTCACCTAAAGCTCGTCCAAGCCGTCGATGAATCTGATTATGGCAAGCAGAAGCATAATCACCGGCCAGATTCATAGCCAGCCAATACTCCATACCTTCTTCTGTATCCAATCCCAACCAGGCCAGATGTTTTGCTTCATTTGGTAGATAACATTTGTCCATCGCAATCTGGGTGAAATGTCGAGCGATCTGTGCGCCCAAACCTCTAGATCCGGAATGGGAAAGGATACTTAGATATTGTCCTGGGGGGAGATTGAGATCATCATGATGTTCTTTTACTTCTACAACACCAAATTCTACAAAATGATTCCCGGATCCGGAGCTTCCAAGTTGATCATAGGCCTTTTTTTTCAGCTGCCGGATAATCGAGATTTCCTTGAATTCTTGGCGATCTAAAATTTCATCTTCTAAAGGGCGATCAAACACGCGCTTTCCAAAGCGGGTATTTTCCTTCAGCATATCCTTTAGTTGATGTCGATTATGTTCCAGGAAGGAAGGAGAAATATCATAGACACTCAGGCACATGCGACACCCAATATCGACTCCTACCCCATAAGGTATAACTGCATTTTCGGTGGCTAACACCCCGCCTATAGGTAAACCATACCCTTGATGAGCATCTGGCATCAGGGCCCCGGCTGTGGTTACGGGTAAGCGCATCGCGATGTCCATTTGATCCTGTGCGCCTTGACCTATGTGTTGCAATCCATAGGATTGATAAGGAATGGGTTGATCTAGTAATTCCTGTTCAAGCTGCACTGGCCCCGTCTCTGTATTTAGTGCTCTAACAATTCTACCTAATACAGGTTCCTCCTGATAGGTTTCTGCGTTTTCAAGCACGTCCTTAAGCAGCTCCAGAATTTCATCTTTGGGTCTCTTTGGGTAGTGCTTCAGCATCATATTGATGGCTAAAGCTATGACCTTTCCCTTAGGATAGCCCAATGCCAGAAGTTCTTTACGCCGTAATTTTAGTTTTCCCATTTGGTTATTTGAGTTGTATGCATCAATAAGCCATTTGGCTGCTACAAAGTTCCCCTCTAGGTCAAATTCGTTAAGTTTTGTTAAGATACTCCAGCTGCTTATAATTCTGACAACCATTTCTATGTTTAAATGTATATCGTATATACGCCAGTACAATTTTTTTGCTGACATTAGTCTGAATTCTTGGTAACTACACGAAATACATGAGGCTTTAGTCGTGCTCAGGTCATTGACTGACATTCATCAATACCCAAAGCAGCTCCTAGGCCTAATTTTCAAGTAACCAAATGTTCAACAAATCGTCAGATTATGCGAAATCAATCATTCTTCCTACTGCTTTTAGCTTTCTGCTTTACCAGTCAAGTTGCATTAAGCCAGACTTTCATCAAAGACAAATCGTCCGTAAGCTTCCGCATTAAGAATGCCGGATTTTGGGTTAATGGCTCTTTTTCGGACTTCGATATGCAGGCTCAATTCAATCCAGCATCACTTAGTGACAGTCAACTAAGCGGTACGCTTTCCGTGAATTCCATTAGTACCAATAACAAAAAACGAGATGGGCACCTACTGAGTGAGGATTATTTTGAAGCCGAGAAGTTTCCCAATATTACCCTCACCTCCTCCCAGATCACAAAACAAGGCGCAGGCTATCTCTGGAAAGGGACCCTAAAAATCAAGGAAACGGAAAAACAAGTCAGTATCCCGTTTCAGGTCGAAGAACAAGCCGATCACTTACTGCTGAAAGGAGAATTCGACCTTAACCGTATCGAGTATGGAGTCGGTAAAAAGAGCTGGTTAATGAATCAAAAAGTGTATATTATCTTAGAATGTGCTGTGCCGAAGACGACTTAGTCTAATTCTCTCCGCGGAAAACAGAATTCGCTGAGGAATTCCGGGATAATTCCGATCTTTGCATCGTACCTTATTGTCCAAGGAAAAAGATGAAACATAAAAACAATACTGGCCTTGATGCGGAAGTGATGGTGGTTGGTGGTGGTTTGGCAGGACTGATTGGAAGTATCCAGCTAGCCCAAGCTGGATTAGAGGTTATATTGTTTGAAAAAACGGTTTTCCCAAAGCATAAGGTCTGTGGTGAATACATAAGCAATGAGGTTCGTCCAATTCTGCAAAAGATTGGACTTTTTCCAGACCGGATTACACCTGTTAAGATCGACGAATTACTGCTGAGCGCACCGAGTGGAAATAACTTGAGAGCGCCCCTACCCTTAGGTGGTTTTGGTATCAGTCGTTATGCCATTGACTTGGCTTTGTACGAATTGGCCATCGAATCCGGAGTAAAAGTCTACACTCAAACCTCCATAAATGCGGTTCACTTCGATGCTGCAAAGGATCTTTTTACCTTAAGTACTAGAAAAGGTCAGGTGTTCCAAGGACGAGTGGTGTTGGGAAGCTTTGGGAAGCGATCCATGCTAGATCGTACCCTGGATAGAGTCTGGTTCAAGTATGAAGCCCCATACATTGGTATTAAATATCACCTTAAACTAGATTTTCCAGACAACTTAGTCAGCCTACACAACTTCTGGGGAGGATATGCTGGCCTTTCTAAAGTCGAAGACGGAAGTGTAAATTTCTGTTACCTGATCTCCAAATCCGTTTTTCAAAGGTACAATGACATCAAGTCGGTGGAGAGAGAAGTGCTCTCAAGAAATCCTTTCCTGAAGACAGCTATTGAGCAAGGAGAGCCGCTGGATAACTTCCCTTTATCCATCTCGAATATATCTTTCCGGCCGAAAAGCCTCATTCAGGATCACATATTGATGGCGGGGGAGGCAGCAGGCTTAATTAGCCCATTGGCGGGGAATGGGATGGCTATGGCTATTCATGCAGCAGATATAGCAGCCAAACACATTCAAGCATACATGCGGCATGAGATTAGTCGCAGCGAAATGGAACAGAACTATTGGCAGGAGTGGAATACTACCTTTAGATGGAGATTATGGGTTGGGAGACAATTACAAAAACTTTTTGGTCAGACCATTGTTTCGGAATTCAGTATGCGAGCGCTACAGAAAGCGCCTTCTCTGGTACCGCTAATTATTCGACAGACCCATGGTAAATATGATAAAGCACTCCTTTCGCCAGCGAGCTTCGGAAATGGAAGACATGGATGATTTCTCCATTCAAGGAGAAGCACTGGAGGGAGCCCTTCGATATTTAGCTTTTATCAATCGTTTCTTAGGCGGACACCAAATTATCATTCACAGTCTACAACGAGCATTTCAAAAATTATCTTGGACGGGAGTAAGTGCCGGTGTGCATCTGGCAGATTTAGGTTGTGGCGGAGGAGATACCCTTTCGAAAGTGGCTAAGTGGTCTGAAAAACAGAACTTAGCTCTAAAATTAACTGGAATTGACGCCAACCCTCATATTTTAGCATTTGCACGTGAAAACACGTCGATGCATCCAGAAATAAGCTATATTGAGGGGGACTTTCTTACAAAAGATTTTGACTGGTCACCCTATCAAGTCGTTCTTTGTAGTCTCATTCTCCACCACTTTGAGGAGGAAAAGATTATTGCGCTCTTGGAGCAAATTCCAAAGGGGACTTTAGTCATCATAAATGACCTACAACGACATTGGCTAGCCTACTACCTGTTTCAGGTATTGTGCTTTTTCAGTCTTGCCCCCCCTATGGCCAAAAAGGATGGGGCCATCTCTATCCGGAAAGGCTTTCAGCGAAAAGAATTAGAAACCCTGTTGAAGCGCTGCAACGTGAGCCGATATGAACTCTCCTGGCGTTGGGCTTTCCGCTATCAACTGATCTTGGTAACCTAAATCTATTTCAGACTTCTGGTGTCTACACGTATAATTCGGGTAATACACGGAATTTAGTGATCTCCGGAGGAGGATGACAATCCCTTTCGGACCAAAAGAATTTATGTCAAGGATGAAAGAGGAACCTAAAATCTTATCCACTGCAATAGCACTTCCACCCTACACTCGGCCCACCGAGGAGATTTTACCTTATGTAGATATGTGGCTGGCAGATCAACCTGAGCGATTTCGTAAAAAGGTCAATCGCATATTTCGCTACGCCAAGGTTGACCGGCGATATTCTGTGATGGATATAGGGGAAGTTTTCCAGATGACGTCTTTCGCTGAAAAGAACAATTTCTTTTTAGAGAAATCCATTGATCTTGCGGAACAAGCCCTGATGAAGGCCCTCGATAAAGCCAAACTTGTGCCTCAAGACATAGACATCATCATTACGGTGTGTTGCACGGCTTTTATGATCCCATCCATCGATGCCTACTTGATCAACAGGCTCCGAATGAAACAAGACGTCATTCGTCTTCCGGTAACAGAAATGGGGTGTGCCGCAGGGATTTCTGGCCTCATATACGCCCATAACCTGCTAAAAGCTAATTCTGGAAAGCGGGCAGCCGTAATTGCTGTTGAGTCTCCTACCAGCAACTTTCAACTGGACGATTACTCGATGACTAACATGGTATGTGCCGCCATCTTTGGCGATGGTGCAGCAGCGGCTATTCTTGGCTACGATGATCGCCCGGGCCCCACGATTAAAGACAGTGAAATGTATCATTTTTATGACGAAATACGAATGATGGGGTATGATGTCAAGAATAGCGGTTTTCATATGGTATTGGACCCTCAAGTTCCGCAGAAAATCGAGCAGCATTTCCATCAAATTCTATACTCTTTCTTGGAAAAGAACCAATTGTCCGTGGAGGATATCAATCACTTCATCTTCCATCCCGGAGGCAAAAAGATCGTTGAGATCGTTGATGGCATGTTAGCAGATATGGGTAAAAATATCAATGAAACTAAAGAAGTGCTTTCTCAATACGGTAATATGTCGAGTGCAACGGTACTTTATGTGTTGGATCGATACCTTGATAAGGAAATTCCACTTGATGACTTGGGAATAATGCTTAGCTTTGGGCCGGGTTTTTCCGCCCAGAGGGTGTTATTGCGCTGGGAGGCTTAAAAAAGAGCTATGTATTTTAAAGGTAAGGAGCATTGGGCAGTTATTCTAGGTGGATCGAGCGGATTCGGCCTAGCAACGGCTCAGATACTAGCGCGGGAAGGGATGAACCTTTGTATTGTCCATCGTGATCGAAGGCAAAGATTGGCGGAAATTGAACGTCACTTCGAAGATCTTCGGAGCCCGGGTATACAAGTAATCTCCTTCAATAGCGACGCCTTAAAGCAAGACAACCGCCAAGGTGTCCTCGAGCAATTGCAAGATAAAATGTCTCAAGGGCAGGGTAAGGTTCGTCTGCTATTACATGCCATCGCCAAGGGGAATTTGAAACGGATGGCTTCTGACACAGAAGAAGAATTATTGCTTCAAAATCAAGACTTTACACTAACCATACAGGCTATGGCACTTAGCCTATATGATTGGACAAAGAGTCTTTGGGAGCGTAAAATGTTTGCTAAGGATGCCAGGATTTTGGGCTTAACCAGTGCAGGCAATACGAAAGCCTGGCCTTATTATGCGGCCGTCTCAGCAGCAAAGAGTACCTTAGAAGCTTTGGTTCGATCCATGGCACTTGAATTTGCGGAGTTCGGAATCCGAACCAATGTAATACAGGCTGGGATTACCGATACACCATCCCTTCGAATGATCCCGGGCCACGAAGACCTAATGGAGTATGCGGAAAAGCACAATCCATTTCGGAGATTGACTAAACCAGAAGACGTCGCACAGGTAGTGTATCTACTGACAAGAGATGAAGCCGCATGGATTAACGGCGCACTAATACCTGTTGACGGTGGAGAAAAACTAGTATGATATGACCAAAGAGAGTTTGAGCGAGTTGAGAGATACTCTTCCTTATGACCCTCCCTTTCTATTTGTAGATGAAATCCTTCAGATCGACGACGACTTTGTGAAAGGGAAATACAGGTACCGGGAAGATGAATATTTTTATCAAGGCCACTTCCGTGGTAGACCTGTGACACCGGGAGTAATACTGACAGAAACCATGGCACAAATTGGTTTAGTGGCGTTGGGTATTTACTTGTCTAATGAAAGCGGAAGTCCTGCCCCTCCCCCATTTGCTTTTACCTCTGCCGATGTGAATTTCAGGAAAATGGTTTTGCCTGGCGAAGAAGTAACTGTAGAGGGAGAAAAGGTATACTTCAGAATGGGGAAAATCAAGGTTCAGACTTCCATGTACAATAGCGCCGGAGAAAAGGTATGCTCCGGGACACTTTCAGGCATGATCTTGAAGAAGTAACCGTATTAGTTAGTGAATTTCGTTTCTTAGCTAGGTCTCGGGTGACCTAAGAAGTTATACCGTTTACACGAATACTATCCATCTTAAATCTTTTGGTGTGAAACGAGTCGTAATCACTGGGATGGGCGTAGTGGCACCTAATGCCATTGGCCTCGGCCCTTTTACAAAGGCTATTCAGGATGGTTTATCCGGGATCAGGTTTCTACCGGAGATGGAAAGTCTGAAGTTCGCCTGCCAGGTCGGTGGCGTTCCCCCCATCACCGATGATATTCTCAGTAAATATTTCTCAGATCTTACCTTAAAACAGCTTCAGGCACATGGAATCCGTTTTGGCTGCATCGCAGGAATCGATGCTTGGCAAGATGCTGGTCTATCCTATCCAGTAGAAAAGGAAGAACTACCAAACTGGGACGCTGGATGCATATTTGGAGCGGGAATGTCCGGCATGTCTGTGATTCGATCTGGCATATATAAAGTCGATGAAGGAAAGGTCAAGCGCTTAGGAAGTTCTTTGATCCAGCAGACCATGCCTAGTGGAGTAAGTGCCCACCTAAGCGGGATCTTGGGATTGGGCAATCAAGTGACTACCAATGCCTCAGCTTGTAGTACGGGGACGGAAGCCATTGTTTTGGGCCTAGATAGGATTCGGCAGAATAAGGCCAAGATTATGCTGTGCGGCAGTTGCGACAGCTATGGGCCCTATGTTTGGGGTGGATTTGACTCTATGCGTGTACTGTGCAGAAAATACAATCACGAACCAGCGGCGGCCTCCAGGCCTATGAGTGAAAGCGCAGCCGGATTTGTACCCGGGAGTGGCGCTGGCGCGCTAGTATTGGAAGAACTGGATCATGCCCTTGAAAGAGGAGCTACCATTTATGCGGAGATCATTGGGGGGTACACGAATTCTGGTGGACATCGGCAAGGAGGTACTATGACTGCCCCAAACCCGATTGGCATACAACGCTGCATAAAGGGAGCCTTGTCTGATGCAGACATTCAGGCTGAGGAGATTGACGCCATTAGTGGACATCTGACTTCCACGATGGGAGATGTTCTTGAAGTTAAGAATTGGAGTGAAGCCTTGGGGCGTAAAGGCAGCAACTTCCCAAAGATTAATGCCTTAAAATCCATGATCGGACATTGTCTGAGTGCAGCCGGTGCGATTGAATCTGTCGCAGCCATCTTACAATTGCATCAGGATTTTCTGCATCCCTCTATTAATTGCGAGGATTTACACCCGGAAATCGCTGAAATCATTGATCCCGACTGTATTCCACGCCAACAGATCTCAATTCCGCTAAATATTGTCGCCAAATCTAGTTTTGGTTTTGGGGACGTCAATAGCATCTTAGTTTTCAAAAGCTATAAATAATAACCGAATGCAAGAAAAAGAAATCATAGAGAAGCTAACCGCTGTGATTAAAACCTATGTGGAAGATAAGGGTGTACTAGAAGGCATCACCCCTGAGACACATCTTGTCAATGATCTCAACATCAACTCTGCACATCTCGTCGACATTATCTTGGATACGGAAGAGGCTTTTGATATTGAAATCGACGATGAATCTGCAGAGCAAATGTTGACTGTGAAAGCCGCAGTCGACATTGTCTCTAGTAAATTATCTGCTTAAGTTTTATTTTCTCTTTATGGAGAAGAAAACTACATCTGAGTAAAATAATGCTTGGGAATGATATCGTCGATTTGCAAGAGGTTTTAGCTTCCGGTCAAGCCAGAAGACCCAAATTTCAGGCTCGAATTTGTTCGGCCGCCGAAGTTCGGCCCTTACAATCATGGTTTCCCGATGAGTATTGCACTTGGTTACTATGGGCCATCAAGGAAAGTGCCTACAAGTATTATATTCAGGCAGGGGCCCCGCCGCTGTTTGCCCCGAAAAAGTTTCGGTTTAATGCCTTGAATATAGCAGCAGGATTGGTGGAAGGCTATACGGAAACGCCCCTTGGGAAAGTGCGAAGTGAAGTAAAGCTGTCAGTAGCTCATCTGACCGCAGAGAGTTGGTCCATCTCCTCCACCAAATCAAGCATTGACAGAAAAATCTTTCCACTTGCCGCTTCAAAACAAATAGAGAGATCTAGAACCCTTAAAAAGCTGATATGCCAGCAATGGATGGCAGAGATGGGGAGTACTGATGAAGAGGTATGCATTGTAAAGGATGAGCAGCAAGTACCTTCCCTGTATCAGCGGGGTCAAAGACTTCCCTATGCCATTTCCTTATCCCACCATGGAGCTTGGGGATTCTTCTCCTACCAGAAAGAAAATAGCCCATCCTTGGGATAGGATGGGCTATCAGAATATCGTAAAACCTTGTTAATGCCTTTTTACATTTAACCTTTCGGGGTTACAAAAACTCATTAGGAAAGGTTAATCATTCATACACACAACTTATAAACTAATTTGACCCCAAATTAGTTTCGTAAATACATTACTTTCCTGCAGCCTGTATTCTTCTTAAGAAGATTTTGGCCACACTGGGCTCCACTGCTTGAATTTCGTAAGTCTCTCCATCCGGCATCTTCTGGATCAAATCCTTGTTCTTGAGGCCCGTCAGTGCCTCCATGAAACTTGGATTATTCGACGTGATCTCCAAAATACCTTGCTTGAACCCAAAGTAATAATATAGCTCACTAGGAGATTTAAGATAAACGTAAAGACGGTCATCTTCATTGCTCGGCATCCTAAATTCAATGGTACAATCCAGCATTTTATTTATCGGCTCCCCATTAATGCTGGTTACCCCGATTTTCTTTTCCTTAGACAGGAAGGATTGATAATCCGGGTCCCACTTGAGTTTAAGCCGGCTAAAGAGGAAGGTATAGGGATTAAATTTCTTGGGAATGTCCAAGAATCCCGAGGAAATACCGTCCACTGCCTCTTTGATTTCCTTATTGGGTGGAAATAGCTCAAAGGCCGCTTTTTTATAGAAGTTGATATCCGTCAAATAAGTGATATTCCTGGCATCAAAGCTGGAAGATTGTACATCCTTGACAAGAATATTTAACAAAGCCTCCGGGACGATTAGCTGGACCCCAGCCATCAGATCTGCATCCAAGGGAATCTCCGGCAGAATATTAGGCATCATCGCAGTCGTATCGTCTTCTGCCGCCATCATGTCCAGATCTTCTTCCTGTTCTTCTTCCTCTTCAACCGGTGGGGGGATTTCGGTGGTAGCCACCCCAGCTGCATCAACCTTGACGTATTGTAGCCCAGAACCAATGTTGAATCGGCCTTCTGCTTCTACTTGGCCCGTTTTGTTTTTGAAGACGAACAAATTACCTCTGCCTTCATTCGTTTCTACCTTCAACGAATCTCCAAATATGAATTGATCCTTGTCTTTATTGTATTTTAAGATTCCTGTGACAGGGAAGATGGCGCGGTCCTTCCGA